>JAEEGL010368705.1_pt1 | contig 26207 bp, 17 predicted proteins | sample 9134231 | NCBI WGS metagenome assembly JAEEGL01 (sample SAMN16246548, study PRJNA631951) | gut metagenome | biome: gut microbiome; feature: rumen; material: fiber-attached | host: Bos | place: Iran: Karaj | collected 2018-10
CTTCCAGCCTAAACTCATCGAGGGCAAGGCCATTCAGCTGCACCCACTGGCATGTACCGCTTTCAACGCCGACTTCGATGGTGACCAGATGGCTGTACACCTCCCACTGAGCAATGAGGCTATCCTGGAGGCACAGATCCTGATGCTCCAGAGCCACAATATCCTCAATCCGGCCAATGGTGCTCCTATCACCGTGCCTTCACAGGATATGGTGCTCGGTCTGTACTATATCACCAAGATACGTCCGGGAGCCAAAGGCGAGGGACTGACCTTCTACGGTCCAGAAGAGGCCATCATCGCCCACAATGAGGGCAAGTGCGACCTCCACGCCCAGGTGCGCGTCATCGTCAAAGACTTGGACGAGAACGGACAGCTTGTCGACAAGATGGTAGAAACTTCTGTGGGACGTGTCATCGTCAACGGCATCGTGCCGGAAGAGGTAGGATACGTCAACAAGGTTATCTCCAAGAAGAGTCTCCGCGACATCATCGCCGATGTCATCAAGACGGTGGGCTTCGCCAAGGCATGTGAGTTCCTCGATGGTATTAAAAACCTCGGCTACCGCATGGCATACCTTGCAGGTTTGTCCTTCAACCTCGACGATATCATCATCCCGCCAGAGAAGGCCGACCTGATCGCCAAGGGTAATGAGGAGGTGCGTCAGATCACTGACAACTACAATATGGGCTTCATCACCGACAATGAGCGTTACAACCAGGTGATTGATACTTGGACTCACGTTAACAACGACATTGCCAGCATCCTGCTGAAAGAGATGACAGAGGCCGACCAAGGTTTCAACGCCGTGTTTATGATGCTCGACTCAGGAGCCCGTGGTTCGAAAGACCAGATCAAACAGCTCTCTGGTATCCGTGGTCTGATGGCCAAGCCTCAGAAAGCCGGTGCCGAGGGTGCACAGATCATCGAAAACCCCATCCTCTCCAACTTCAAGGAGGGTATGTCCGTGCTCGAGTACTTCATCGCCTCTCACGGTGCACGTAAGGGTTTGGCCGACACCGCCATGAAGACGGCCGACGCTGGATATCTTACCCGTCGTCTCGTCGACGTCTCTCACGATGTCATCATCACTGAGGAAGACTGTGGCACGCTCCGCGGACTGCAGTGTTCTGCCCTCAAGAGCGGCGACGAGGTGATCTCTACCCTCTATGAGCGTATCCTCGGACGTGTGTCGGTACACGACATCGTCAACCCCACCACCAACGAGCTGATCGTGGCCGCTGGTGAGGAAATCACCGAGGAGGTGGCACAAGCCATCGAAGAGTCGCCCATCGAGAGCGTTGAGATCCGTTCGGTGCTCACTTGCGAGAGCCGCAAGGGCGTATGTATGAAATGCTACGGACGCAACCTGGCCACCAGCCGTATGGTGCAGATGGGTGAGGCCGTGGGCGTCATCGCCGCACAGGCTATCGGTGAGCCGGGTACACAGCTTACGCTCCGTACGTTCCACGCTGGTGGTGTGGCTGCCAATGCTGCCGCCAATGCCTCTATCGTGGCTAAGAACGACGCACGCGTGGAGTTCGACGAATTGCGTACCGTGCCCTTCAAGGAGGGACCGAAAGATCAAGCCAACAGGGTAGAGTGCCAGATGGTGGTGAGCCGACTGGCTGAGGCTCGTTTCATCGATGTCAACACCGGTATCGTCCTCTCCACAGTGCCACTGCCTTATGGTAGCTCACTCTACTTCAAGAATGGCTCTGAGGTGAAGAAAAACGACATCGTCGCCAAGTGGGATCCTTTCAACGCTGTCATCGTGACAGAGTTCAATGGTACGCTCCGCTTCAAGGATGTGGTCGAGGGATTCACCTATAAGGCTGAGACTGACGAGACCACCGGTCTGACTGAGAAAATCATTATCGACTCCAAGGACAGGACCATGGTGCCTACCTGCGATGTGGTCAACGAAGATGGTGAGGTCATCGGTACCTACAACTTCCCTGTGGGAGGTCACGTAGTGGTCAACGACGGCGATAAGGTAGAGAGTGGAACCACCCTCGTCAAGATACCACGTGCTGTGGGCAAGGCTGGTGATATCACCGGTGGTCTGCCACGTGTCACAGAGCTCTTCGAGGCCCGCAACCCGTCCAATCCTGCTGTTGTGAGTGAGATTGACGGTGAGGTGACCATGGGTCGTCTCAAGCGAGGCAACCGCGAGATCATCGTCACCAGCAAGACTGGTGAGCAGCGTAAGTATCTTGTGCAACTCTCCAAGCAGATCCTGGTGCAGGAGCACGACGCTGTGCGCGCTGGTACGCCGCTCTCCGACGGTGTCATCACCCCGAGCGATATCCTCTCCATCAAAGGCCCCACCGCCGTGCAGGAGTATATCGTCAATGAGGTACAGGATGTCTACCGTCTGCAGGGTGTGAAGATCAACGACAAGCATTTCGAGATCATCGTACGTCAGATGATGCGCAAGGTGCAAATCGTAGAGCCGGGCGACACCACCTTCCTCGAGCAGGAAGTGGTCGACAAACTCGACTTCGCCGAGGAGAACGACCGCATCTGGGGCAAGAAATATGTGCTCGACAAGGGCGACAGCGAGAATGTCTATGAGGGTCAGATTATCTCGGCACGTAAGTTGCGCGACGAGAACTCCAGCCTCACACGACGTGACCTCCGCACCATCAAGGTGCGCGACGTCATCCCCGCTACGTCCACACAGATTCTTCAGGGTATCACCCGCGCCGCACTGCAGACCAAGAGCTTCATGTCGGCAGCTTCCTTCCAGGAGACCACCAAGGTGCTCAATGAGGCTGCCATCCGTGGCAAGGTGGATCATCTCGAGGGAATGAAGGAGAACGTCATCTGCGGTCACCTCATCCCAGCCGGTACCGGACTGCGTCAGTGGGACAAGCTCATCGTCGGTTCACGTGAGGAGCACGACCGTATGCAGGCCAACCGCAAGAACGTACTTGATTTCGCTGAAGAAGAGGAAGTCGTGGCTGAAGAAATGTAAGCAGACACTCCAATATCACTGCGGCTGTCGTCTTTGTTGACGGCAGCCGTAGTTCGCTTTTCAACCCCCAGAAACTCCGGAATCTACGATTATCTGGGATTTCCGGAAAAATAGACATATAACTCGTCAACTCAAAAAACAATGGAAAATCAAAACAACCCTCAGGGAGGACAGCAACTTCAGATAGAAGTGACTCCCGATGTGGCACAAGGCGTTTACTCCAACTTCGCCATTATCTCACACACCAGTTCAGAATTCGTTGTCGATCTCGCGTCTTTGTTACCGGGCGTGCCCAAAGCTGTCGTCCGTAGCCGCGTTATCCTGTCGCCCGAGCATGCCAAGCGCCTCGCAATGGCCTTGCAGGAGAATTTGGCACGGTATGAACGTGAGTTTGGGAAAATCCAACTGCCCAACCGCCAGCCACGCACCATCTCGCCCTTTAACATCAAAAACAGCGGCGAGGCCTAAACTTCATATCTGTCATCAAAACAAAGGCATAGTAGTTGTCAACTGCTATGCCTTTTTTCTACTTTGTTTCGGAAGTTTTTGAGGAGAATGGTAGAGCGTTATATTTCTGTTTCCTGATGCAACGGCAACTGGTTGGAAGAACCGCCCACATGCACCACGATCTTGCCAGGCTCCAGCATCCATGTCTGGGCTGCCTCATCCCAGTGGCAGAGGTCGGCTCGGCGCACGGTGACAGACACGTTCTTTCGCTCACCTGCTTTCAGAGCCACACGCTTGAAACCCTTGAGTTCTTTGATGGGTCGCCAGATATGTGACTGTGGGCGTGACACATATACCTGCGCCACCTCCTCCGCGTCTACAGAAGAGGTGTTGGTGAGCACAAAATGCACGTCAAAGCCCTCTGCCGTAGGAACGACCTTGATGTCACTGTATTCAAATTGCGCATAACTGAGACCGTATCCAAAGGGATAAGCCACATCTACATTTTTGCTGTCATACCAGCGGTATCCCACCATGCCCTCCTCGGCATAGGGGGCGATAAGCTGTTGGGAACGCTCATTGCTCTGGTTGTTGACCAAACCCACGAAGATGTCACCCTGGTTGTTGTTCTTGACTTCCTGTGGATAGGTGCCTGTAGCGTATGCCGGCACATCCTCCAATTTCCGAGGCCAGGTCATCGGCAACTTGCCCGAAGGAGACACTTTACCTGTTAGCACTTCGGCCAGCGCCTGTCCGCCCATGGAGCCGTTGAACCAAGAGGCCAACAATGCGCCAGACAACTCGCTGACGGTAGACACGTCTACAGGACCACCAGAGACGATGACGGTGATCATCCGTGGATTGGCCTTAGCCAAAGCTTTAGCCACCTCGTCTTGTCCGGAAGGCAGGGTGATGGTTTTGCGGTCGGAGCCTTCGGTCTCCACCTCACGGTTGTCGCCAGCGACGTAGATGACCAGGTCGGCGCGCTTTGCTGCCTTGACGGCTTGCGCGAGCAGTTGGCGGTCAGCCTGTTGTACAGGATCCAGACGTTGATTGCGGCTCTCACGGTCAAAACTCTTGTAGCCGGGCACGTATGTGATGCGCACTTGCCCACCCAACAGTTTTTGCAAACCTTCAAGTGGAGTGATCTCACATCTTGTTTTTACGCCGGCGCCCACACCGCCCAAAGCCATCGTTGTGACAGCGTTCTCACCAATGACGGCAATACTTTTGACACGTTGAGGGTTGATGGGCAGCAGTCCGTTGTTTTTGAGCAGCACGATGGAGCGGCGTGCTACTTCAAGGGCTGTAGTCATCTCCTCTGGATTGCCCACAGGCTGGCGGTTGGCCTGTTCCTTGGCGATGGGTGCCACCGTCAGCCTCACTCTCAGTATCTCCCTGACACGCTCATTGATGACCTCTTCGCTCACTATTCCAGCTTTCACCGAGTCAAGCAATGCCTGACCCATATAACGGCTGCCAGGCATCTCTACATTCATGCCTGCCGTCACGGCACCGACAGTGGAGTGGACACCTCCCCAGTCGCTGATGACCATGCCAGGAAATCCCCACTGTTTGCGTAGGATGGTGGTGAGCAACTGTTCGTTTTCAGAGCACCAGCGTCCATTGACTTTGTTATAGGCGGCCATCAGCCCCCAGGCGTCAGCCTCTCTCACGGCCATCTCAAATGGTCGTAGGTAAACTTCGTGCATGGCGCGGTCGGAGATGCGCACATCCACGAAGCCACGGTAGTTTTCTTGATTGTTGAGGGCATAGTGTTTCAGACAGACCGCTGTGCCATCGTCTTGTGCCCCACGGGTGTAGGCCACAGACAGCATACCACTGAGCAGTGGGTCCTCGCTCAGATACTCGTAGGTGCGTCCGCCCGTGGGTATACGTTGTATGTTGATGGCAGGACCTAAAATCATATCTTTTCCGCGCAGTCTTGCCTCACGGCTCATGCCCCGTCCGTAGGCGTAGGCCCAGTCGGTGCTCCAGGTGGCAGCCAGTGCAGAGCCAGTGGGGAAGAAGGTGGCGGAGTCGGTGGTCAGATGAGCCGAGTTCCAGGAGTGTGGCTCCATCTCCTCTCGTATGCCAAAAGGTCCGTCGGCATATTCTATGTCAGCGATGCCTAATCGTGGGATACCTGCTGAAGAGAACATGTTTTTGCCATGGAGCATGGCGATTTTCTCCTCCAGCGTCATGTCTTTGACGATGGTCTCTATCTGAGTCTCATGGCTCAGCAGTTGGGTGGGGTAGGACTGCGCCATCGCTGTAGTCGCTGTGCATAAAGTGGCGATGATGGCGAAGATCCTGATGTGTATGGTTTTCATTGTCTTTCTGATTTTTGTTAATACCCCAAACCTACATAACTGTGTGCCTGCAACTGTATGTCGAAGACGGTTTGTTGCTCATTGTAGCCATAAAAGCGGTTGCGACTGTATTTCACCTCGGCGGGGGTGATACGTTCGCCGGTGAGGAGGTTGCGCAGTGTCTTTACCTGGGCGTTGACCACGACTCGCAGGTTGACCGCTTGGTCGTTGAAATTCTCCACCACCAAGGTCTTGTTGTCGTAGGCGAAAAGCGACACTTTTGATGGTCCCTCGATATAGGCACCCACATCCTTGCTCATGGCACGGCGGATGATGTTGAGCGCGCCAGCAGGATAGTCGTAGAGATTGCCGAAATCGTCGGGGATGGTGAGCACAAAAAGCATACCCTTGGAGTAGGTGTCGCGCAGCAAGATGGGGTAGCCGGAGACACCACCGGTGAGTGGGCGTCCGGCACTGACCACTTCCCAGGCGTCATTGGTGAAATATTTCACTTGTGGGATGATGAATTCTCGGTCTGCCTTGCCGGCGAAGCCGAAGTCGTTGACGATGGCCTTGAGGTCGCCACAATACAGTTCCACCACATCAGCAAGGGGTTCTTTGATGGCTTTGAGCAGTCCGGTGGTGATGATGACATCGCCGCCCTTTCGCAGTTGCTGTTTGATTTTCTCCACGATCTGTGGGTCTTTGGCGGCCTGCTGGGTGAGCAGGATCTGCTGCTGGTTTTCCTTCCACTGTGGGTGCATATCCATGGGCAGGCCGATCATTCCGAGGTAGTTTTGCAGGAAGTCCTCACCCGAGGAGTGGTAGGGCTTGTAGGACACCAGACCGATGGGCTTGCCCAGATGCCCTATCAGCTGGTCGGTCTGACGAAGTGTCTGGTCAGCAAACCGCGCCATGGTGGTGGGAGTAATGGCCTTGCCGTTCTTAGTATAGGGAGCCACCATCTCGTCATAACGGAAGCTGTTGCCTCCGGCGTTCTGCCATGGAGCCCGCATGGCGGGGGTGATCTTCACTTCTGCCAGTTGCATATAGTTCCAGAGGATGATTTCGGGGGTCTTTGACAGCATGGTGAGATGGAGCTGTTCGGCATAGCGGTCCATGCTCATGTGGATGCCTCCAGCGTCTACCCATCCGCCACCGTTGCGTCTAGGGGCAATGTTCTCAAAATAACACATGATGTTATAACTCAGGTAGTTCTGCAGATGTTGGGCAGAAGCGGGGTCACGCGTTTCTGTGCCTGTCCATAGTCCGTCGAAGTAGGTCGGTTCCTCCTCGAGATTGAAACCCAGTCCATGGAAATGGTCATACCAGTTGGGGTATTTAATGATGACCTTGACCTTGGGGTTGACGGCTTTGGCAGGGTTGACCACGAGTTCGCGTCCTGCGTCGGCCATGAGACGGAGTCGGTATTCTGTCCAACTTTTTGTGCCTTTGGCGGCTATCTCATCGTCATTTTTCAGGTCGATGAAGAAAAAGTCGTCGAGGATGATGTCATCAAAAAAACGGGCTGTGTACTCTGAGATTTTCTTCACCAGTTGGCGCTCCTCCTCACGCGCATAGCTATAGGTCTCGAAATCGGTGGGTTCTGACCGCGTGAAGGTGATGCCACCGCCTACTTCCAGCCCTTTTGAGAGAAAGAACTTTTTTACTTTGTTGAGTATTTTCTCTGGCACGATGAAAGCGTCGCGGTGTGTCTCAAGATAGATTTTGTCGAGGTCTACCTGGGTGCTCACGGTCTCCCATGTAGACTTGAGAAACTGGTCATCCTCCATCCTTGCTATGTCTTGCGCCCGGATGTAGGTGGAGACTTTAAAATGTTGGTACTTGCCGGCCTGTGTGGTGACAGCTGTCAGTAATGTCATGACAACTGTCAGGATGATCTTTAGAGCATTGTTTTTCATCTTGGTGTGTATTGATGGTTTTTTAGTTTTTCAGATATTCAGAAAGGGTGTCGCCATACATCATTTCTTGATGGCACAAATGATGTACAAATATAATCAAAAAAAACGTTTAACCAACTTGTAAAACCATTTTATTTCATTGACTGATAGTCTTTTTTAACTATTGTCGAAGTTTGTCTATTTATCAGTCCGTTGAAACAGAAAGCGCCCATCGCTGTAAACCCATTGGACGAGGCCAAAACGTATGAGGCGTGAGAGGATGGCGATGGCTTGATATCTTCCCACTTTGGCTTTTCTGACCAGCTGTGACAGGGTGAGCGGTGTATCGGTGTCGAGAGCGGCCATCACCTGATGCTCTGCCTCGCCATGACGGTAGAGTTGTCCTCGTTTGGAGGCCTCGTCGTGCCAGATGCGCAGATGCACGGGCGGTGCCACGATGTTCTCGTCGGCAATGCGGATATAGGCACGTCGGCGCCCCTCCTCATCCACGGCTTTCACGGGCTTTTGTGTGGCCACAGGGACGGTGGCGATCACAATGGTGCGCCCCTCGGCATGGAATGTCTCAAAAGAGATGGGAGCCGCAGGTGAACAATAGGCACCTGCGGCTTCCTTCATCATGAATATTTCCTCCTCTGACCTCACCCCCGAGAGATGGCCGTCATCACGCACTCCGATGAGCAGGCGGCCACCGTCGGTGTTGGCAAAAGCCGACACCGAGCGCGCCAGTTTGCAGGCATCAGTGATCTTGTATTTGAAGTCCTGCTGTTGGTGCTCACCTTCGCTGATAAGGCCTGTAAGGTATCTTTTGTCATCCATCTCCCAGAGGGGGCCGTTATTTCAACAGTTTATTTTTCTCTATCGTCCATCCCTTTCGTTGGGAGAGTTCGCAATTGTCGCCTACAAACATCCGGGCTGCCTTGGCGTCGCCTTTCAACTGCCAGTTGAGCCATGCCAGTGCGACGATGGAGAACTCCCCGCCATGTGGCTGTGCATAGGTGCCACCGTGGCCTACAGGATAATTGACCGCGCATGCAGGCACATGGTCGATGCGATGGAAGTCGTCCATGCCATTACCGTAGGCGATGTCTTTCTCACCACCCAGGATATAGATGATAGATGAATGGATCTCCTTAAGTTTCTCCTTGGGAGGCATCGGCATGCCCCCTACTGCGCTACTTGCATTCTGTTGGTTGAACAGTCCGCTGTTGCAGATCATAAGTGTTTTCACACGTGGATCGGCACAGTTGAAGAGTGCTTGCAGTCCTCCGCACGACATTCCTGCCAGGGCGATGTTTTTCACATCTACCTTATGATAGTAGGGAGAGTTTTTGTCGTTGTTCTGGGCGATGATCCAGTCGATCGACTCAATCTGCTGTTCAGTGGTCGACATCGGTCCCATGTAGCGCTGGTCGCCATCGGGCATGTATCCAGTGGCCAGCACGATATACCCGTATGAAGCGATTTCGTTGAGGAACTTATAGTGCTCGAAAGGAGAGTTAGCACAGGCGCCATTGCCCCATACCAGGACTGGCAACGGCTTGCGGGCGCTGAAAGATTTCAGGTTTTGTGGCGCGAAGACCGTATGTGCCTTCAGCGAGGCCTCCGTCTTCATCACGGCTTTATAGGGTCCCGTGCCACCATCTTCTACGACGACCTGTTGAGGTTTGCGAGCCCTTTCTGTCTCCTCACGCTGGAAGCGGAAGAAACGGTCGATGAAATTGATTTGGTCGCGGTTGGGCACCGTGATGAGTGACGCACCGTTGCTGAACTGCATGGTTGTCGGTTTGTCTTTGTCAAATGAGGGCCAGTAGGGTAGTCCTTTCCCGTTGGGATTGCATGTCTTGGCAAAATTGACCCAATATTGCTGGATGATTTCCGCCACAGCGGCCTCAGCTGGAAATTTATCGGGCTGCGAGAGGAAAGCATTGTTGAGATAGAGGATGTCATCAGCATGAGAGACACCATGGCGCTTTTTGTTGCCGGCGAAACTCATTGTAGAAGGTTGTGCGAGGTAAGCTGCGTAGGCGGGACTCTTGCCTGTCTTCGACTGCAGACTTGCCCAGGCGAATGAAGGCCAGGCGAAACCCATGTCGCGGAAAGTGTCGCCACTGCTGAAATAGGCTTCCTCGTCAGTGTTTCCAGGATAGAGCCGCAAGGCCTCCTCTGCAAATGGACCGAAGATTTGCTCCGCGCTTTTGCGGAAGTTGTCAGCTGTGGTAGGACCCGTGAACAAGACCCCCTCGTCGGAATTGGTCATAATGATGACCGGCACGTCGTTGTAGTCGCCCCGCTCATAGTTGCGGTAGAGATCGTCGGTGATGACATAGCCGTCGACACATGGCCAGAAACCGCCGAAGCCCACATTGTCGCCTGTCAGCGCCAGTGGGTCCATCTGTCGGAGCTGCTTGAGCGACTTTTTCTTCAGGTGCTGCTGGAAAGCGAGACCATGCTGCTCAGCCCCTTTTTGTGAGGCGTTGGTCAAGAGCGTACGGGGAGCGTCCTGCCAGGGTGCAAACGAGCCGCCGCTCTGGCTGATGGCTGCACGAAACAGTCCCTTGGCCAGTGGCGATGCGCAGAGGATGCTACAACTGATGGCACCTGCCGACTCGCCGAAGATGGTCACCTTGGAAGGGTCACCGCCGAAGTTGGCAATATTGCGCTGCACCCATTTCAAGGCTGCGATCTGGTCGAGCAGGCCATAGTTGCCCGAATGCCCATTCTTTGACTCCTTGGTGAGTTCGGGATGCGCCATAAAGCCCAGTGCCCCGGTGCGATACTCCACACTGACCACGACGACACCACGGCGTGCCAGACTGGTCCAGAGATCGCCGCCATAGTGCTCAGTCTGGAAACCTCCACCATGGATCCATACCATGACCGGCAGACGGTCGTTGGCAGAGGTGGCAGGGGTGGCGATGCCCAGGTAGAGGCAGTCTTCGCTCATCTTAGGGTGTGAACCGTCACGGCGTGACGGCTGTGGCGGCCATGGACCGAATTCCTCGGCTTTCAGTACCCCGCTCCAGGGTTTGGCTGGTTGTGGCTCTTTCCAGCGCAGGTCACCTACTGGTGGCGCTGCGTAGGGGATGGCTTTATAGATGGCCAGGTCGGTGCCATCTGCTGTTGCCTCCACATCACCAGTTTCCACATGTGTTTTCATCAAAGGCTGGCCATGGATGTTGCCTATCGTGACAAACAGTCCTGCTGCCAAGATTAAAAAGATTTTTTTCATGTTTTTATGATATTGGGTGATTGTTATTAAAGTATTGCTCTTTGGCGCTGCTAAAACATCCTCTAATATAGATAGATACAATATTTTGCAACGCTTCCTGGTGCACCCTGCTCAGCCCGTGGCAGGTATTCCAGGGCTTTGATGGTTTGTTCTGCACCGAGGTCGATGACCAGCAAGTGGGGAGCCGTGGCCGATTTCTCCGTCTGCCAGTAAGTGGACTCTTGCAGGTCGAACACCTTATCGCCGGTATGATTGCCATTCTCCTCTTCCGAGTTGGCATATTTCGTGGTCCAGGGCTCGCGGCTGATGCGTTTGCCGTCAGCACCTTGGAGGTAGAGTTCGGCGATGGCCACACGGTCGCCTTCCTTTTGTGTGGAGAGACATTCGATGGCGAGGTAGCGGCCTTTCATAGGCTGAGCGAAAGAGACGGTCTGCCAGCCGTTGCCAGCCTTGAAGGAGCCTTTGGCAACCGGTGTGGCGGAGTTGAGGTCGGGTTTGTCACCGATGTTATTGTGCTTGTTGCTCTTTTCCAGTTGCAGTTTGTTGAGCTCAGGCTCGGCCTGTCCCCATACCACGGTTTCTTTCGGTCCCACCACATCGAGGACGATGACTTCGTTTTTGCCTTTTTTCAGCCAGCAACCTGGCACATAGAGTGTCTGCTGCGGACCAATAGACCAGATGCGTCCAATGGCATGGCCGTTGACCCATACCTGGCCTTTACCCCATGTCTCGAAGTTGAGGAAGGTGTCGCCTACTTTTGAGAGGTTGAAGTAGCCACGGTGGTAGCCCGGCTTGAGGATATCGGCTTGTTTCTTCGATTCCTCATAGCCCTGCGTCAAGGCAAGTGCAGGAACACTCCCCTTCACCTTGCCTGCAGCAACCTGGTCGTTGACACCCTTCACCATGTCAAGTGCCTTGACGGCTGTCTCGTAGTCGTCGGGGATGGCTACGTTCTGCCATAGCTTCGGCGTGAGCGTCATTTCTATATTGTCAGCCTCGGTGGTCAACGTGACGTTGCCGACAATGCCCTTGAAATCCTTGATGGCACGGCCGAAGTTGATGCGGCCCATGCCCTCGACGATGATAATCAGTTCGGCACCTTTCTTGACGGCGGGCAAGGTGAGCGACTTCTCGTTCTTCACACGGTCAATCTTACCGATGTATTTCTTATCGATAAACACTTGGGCGAAGTCGTGGAACTCACCAGTGAGCACGCTCTGCGAGGTAATCTCGGGCAGACGGGTAGAGTACATCATCGTTCCCCAGCCCATGTCCATCTCCTCAAAGGTCTTGGGTGCGCCATTGACGGGCTTGGTCAAGGCAGACAACATTGGTGCAAACTCCGTCAACTCAAACTTCGGCACGGTGATGATGGGCATGGGAGCCTTGGGCACGGCGGGCAAGCCCCCCTTTCGTCCCCCCTGCAGGGGGAGGCCCCTTTCGTTGTATTTCGCCATCATTTCACGGAGTTCCCAGAATTTTGGTGTGGCAAGTCCCCATTCATTGATCGGTGCGTCGTAGTCGTAAGAGGTGACATCTGGGGCAAAGCCTGGACTGTTGGCACCGGCCCAGTGGCCGAAGGAGGTGCCTCCGTGCGTCATATAGAGTGAGAAGGAGATACCTTTGGAGAGCATCTCGTCCATCCCCTCCACCATGTCTTTCGCGGGGCGTGTCTCATGGCGTGCACCCCATTTGTCAAACCAACCGCTCCAGAACTCCGAACACATCTTTGGGGCGTTGGGGCGTAGTTCGCCCAGACGGCGGAACTGCTGGTCGATGTTGGCACCAGTACCGAAATTCATGGTCCATGTGAGGTCGTCGAGGCCGTTTTTCTCAAAATTGGACGACCAGTCGCACTGGAAGAGGGCCAGTTCTGGTCCGTAGATGCTGCGCAGGCAGTCGCGTATCTCGCTGACGTAGGGTTTGTCCTCACCATAAGAGCCATACTCGTTCTCCACTTGTATCATGATGATGGGGCCACCACGCTGGATGGTGAGCGGGGCGAGCTGTTCGCCCACTTTCTGTTCGAAGATTTTCACGCGCTCCATGAAGTAAGGGTCTTGCTCACGCAGACGGATATCCTTTTTCTTCAGGAGCCACCAGGGCAGACCACCCATCTCCCATTCGGCGCAGACATATGGTCCTGGGCGCACAATGACATACATGCCGTTTTTCTGCGCCAGGCGGCAAAATTCTGCCACGTCGTTGTTGCCCGTGAAGTCGAACTCGCCCTCGCGCTGCTCATGGATATTCCAAAAAACATACAGGCATAGTGTGTTCATGCCCAGGGCTTTGCACATTTTGATACGATGCTCCCAGTAAGGGCGTGGGATGCGTGGATAGTGCACTTCGGCCGCTTTGACGATGAAGGGTTGGCCATTGAGCAGGAATGTCTTATTGCCGGTGGTGAAAGTGCCGGGTTGACTGGCAGCAGCTGCTGGCAGGGCGGTCAGCAGTAGAGAGGCCAGGATGGTGGTAAGGATTTTTTTAGTTGTCATAAGGTATTGTGTTAGTTAACAAGTTGTTTCAGTAGACGAGTTGACAAGTATACGAGTTGACAGGTTATTGGCATTGCGAACCGCGAACTGTGAATCCCGATCCCACCCCAACCTCCCCTCCTTTGGAGGGGGTGGGGGAGGTATTTTCTTTAGAAACTGTCAAGCCAGGCTTTCAGTTCCATGATCATCTCGATGTGATATTTGAATCCGAGGTTGCTGCCCCATCCGTGTCCGCCGTCGGGGTATACATGGAGTGAAGCTGGCACATCATGACGATATAGTTCTACATAATAGTTGGCGCCGTTGGCAGGAGGCACCACGGTGTCGTCGTCGCTCAGGGCTATCCATGCGCGAGGTGTGGTGCGGGTCACTTGTTGGTCGCTGCTATAGTTTTTCTCTTGGCGTTTGCGGTTGCCCTTGCCCAGGAAATTGTCGTGCGACCCTTGGTGGGTGTAGCCTTGCATCATGGTGATAACGGGGTAGAAAAGGATCTGGAAATTGGGTTTGGCTGTGCGCTCCGACAGGGTGGCAATCGTCGAGGCGAGATGTCCGCCGGCTGACGAGCCCATGATACCCACTTCGTTGGACTTGATATGCCAGGTCATGGCATTGCGGCGCACCATCTTAATGGCCTCCTCGGCGTCAGAGATGGGCACCTCTGGGTTGCCGTGAGGCATACGGTATTTGAGAACGAAAGCGGCGATACCCATGTTCTGGAAGAATTTTCCCCACTCATGTCCCTCATGCGACATGGCCAGGCCGGAATAGCCACCACCTGGGCAAATGACGATGGCGCGCCCTGTGGCTTTCTTGGCATCGGGCAGGTAAATCCACACCTTGGCGGTGTCGGCAGGGTCGCCGTTTTTATTGGGTGCCCCATAGGGCCACAGATTCATCACTTTCACACTTTGGGCCGACATGGCGACAGCCATGCAGGTCAGGAGCAAGACAGATAATAGTTTTTTCATTTGTAAAAAATGTTGTTTTCTTTTTATATTATTTGCAAAGGTACTGTTTTTTTTGTAATATTGCATCCTATTTTAGGAATATATAACAACTTCAACGCTATCATTTCTATGAAAAAACTGATTCTGTCAACATTGGTGTTGGCGCTCATTGCCATCACCTCACAAGCCAAAGTGAAACTGCCACACCTTATCGGCGACAATATGATACTTCAGCAACAAACCAACGCCCGGTTGTGGGGCTGGGCCAAGCCAGGAAGCAAAGTCGATGTGAGTGTATCATGGAGTGACAAGAACTACAGTACGAAAACCGGCCAAGACGGACGGTGGCTGGTGGAGGTGCTCACCCCCAAGGCCAGTTACACCCCCCTGTCCATCACCTTTGATGACGGCGAGTTGGTCACTATCAACAATGTGCTCTCTGGCGAGGTGTGGGTGTGTGCTGGGCAGAGCAACATGGAAATGCCTGTCAAAGGTTTTGGCAACTGCCCTGTTGAGGGTTACAACCAAGAGGTGGTGAACGCCAACCAATACAAAGGTATACACTATGTGAAGATACCCAGCGTGATGCGTGTGGAGCCACAGGAAGATGCCAACTGCGAATGGAAAGAGGTAGGGCCTGAGACGGTGGGCGATGCTTCTGCCACGGGGTATTTCTTCGCCCAGGTGATCAATAAGACTCTTGATGTGCCCGTAGGCCTCATCATGGCCAATAAGGGCGGCACGCGTATAGAGAGTTGGCTCACCAAGGAAAACTTGGAGAAGTACACCAATGAGCCTACCGACTCAATGGGCATCGTCAACTTTAAGCCACAGTGGGACTATCATCGCGCCCTGCTGTGGGGCAACGGCACCTTCAACCCCATCCTCAAATACACGGTCAAAGGCATTATCTACTATCAGGGCTGCTCCAATGTGGGCGACCCCGGTGACCAGTATTCCGACCGTATGCAACTGCTTGTCAACCAGTGGCGCACACAGTTTGCCTTAGGTGAGATACCTTTCTATTTCGTAGAGATTGCCCCGTATCATTATGACGATATCAACGGTGACGCAGGCGCGCGCTTGCGCGAACAACAATACATCGCGTCGACCAAGATACCCAATAGCGGTATGGTCTGCACCAACGACCTGGTCTATCCTTATGAGTTCACACAGATACATCCTGCGCAGAAGCGCCCGGTGGGTCAGCGGCTTGCTTATCTGGCTCTCAACCAGACCTACGGCATGAGCAATGTGTGGTGTAAGAGCCCAACCTACAAAGACATGAAGATTGTGGGCGATGCGATACATATCCATCTGGCGGACGACTACGGAGCCATTAACCGTTTTGAGGATATCCAGGGCTTTGAGATTGCCGGAGCCGACAAGGTGTTCTATCCTGCTCAAGCAGTGCATTTCTGGCAACCAGGCGGTGGCTATTGGGATGAGACCATAAAGATCTCTAGCCCTGAGGTGAAGCAGCCTGTCGCGATCCGCTACTGTTTCAAGAATTTCCAGCTCGGCAATCTGAAAAACGCCGCCGGACTGCCCCTCATCCCCTTCCGCACGGATAAATAACTCTCCTAACCCCTCTCCTCAACATGCATCCACTTGATACTTTCATGCGCTGCCCTGTCTGTGGCAGCGCATGTTTCGCCATCCATGATTTCAAAAGCAAACGTTGCGCCGACTGCGGCTTTGTGTACTACCTGAATCCCAGTGGCGCCACCGTGGCCTTTATCGTCAACGAACAAGGCGCCTTGCTCGTAGCGCGCAGGGCGCAAGATCCCGCACGTGGCACCCTCGACCTGCCCGGTGGCTTTACCGACATCGGTGAGACGGCAGAGGAAGGTGTCGCCCGAGAAGTGTTGGAGGAGACAGGTCTCACAGTCACCAACAGCCAATATCTCTTCAGCCTGCCCAACCGTTATCTCTTCTCAGGCATGCCCATTCCCACACTCGACCTGTTCTTCCGTTGTGAGGTGGCCCCAGGTGCTCAGCCCCGCCCCGCCGATGACGCCGCTGAGTGTTTCTGGCTGATGCCAGAAGACATTCGTCCCGAACTGTTCGGACTCCAGTCTGTTCGTCTTGGACTGGAGAGATTTCTTAAAAAATCTAAATTATAACTATATAATAAGGTATATCACTAAAGTTTTGCTTACTTTTGCGGCTCGAATATTTTTTTGATGATATATGCAAGACAATTTAGTAATCGTAGAGAGCCCTGCCAAAGCTAAAACCATTGAGAAATTTCTAGGCAAGGACTACAAAGTAATGTCAAGTTATGGTCATATCCGAGACCTGAAGAAAAAAGAAATCAGTATCGACCTCAACACCCTTGAGCCAGACTACGAGATTCCTGAGGAGAAGAAGAAACTGGCCAGTGAACTCAAAGCCAGTGCCCAGAAAGCCAAAAAAGTGTGGCTCGCATCCGATGAGGACCGTGAGGGAGAAGCCATCTCATGGCACCTGTGTGAAGTGCTGGGGTTGGATGAGGATAAGACCAACCGTATTGTTTTTCATGAGATAACAAAACCGGCCATCCTCGAAGCAATCAAGACACCGAGGCGCCTCGATATGAACTTGGTCAACGCTCAGCAGGCCCGCCGTGTGCTCGACCGCCTGGTAGGATTCCGTCTTTCGCCCGTGCTTTGGCGTAAGGTGAAACCATCACTTTCAGCAGGACGAGTGCAGAGCGTGGCAGTGCGCCTCATTGTGGAGCGTGAGCGCGAGATACAGGCATTTCAAAGTGAGCCATACTATCGTGTCAACGCGGTGTTCTCACTGCCCAACGGCGGTGAAGCTGCCGAGGTGAAAGCAGAATTGTCTACCCGTTTCAAAACCCATGAGGAGGCTCTTGCTTTCTTGGATAAATGTAAAGACGCCACCTTCACGGTAGAGAGTATCGTCAAGAAACCCCTCAAGCGTGTACCGGCACCTCCCTTCACCACCTCCACCCTGCAGCAAGAGGCCTCACGCAAACTGGGCTTCACCGTGTCGCAGACCATGATGGTGGCACAGCGTTTGTATGAAAACGGACTCATCACCTATATGCGTACCGACTCTGTCAACCTCTCCAGCCTGTGTATCAACGCCAGCAAGGAGGAAGTGACACGCCTGTATGGTGAGAAATACAGTAAGCCACGCAACTACAAGACCCATTCCAAGGGTGCACAGGAGGCTCATGAGGCCATCCGACCCACCTATATGAACAACACTGAGATAGAGGGTAACAGCCAAGAGAAACGCCTCTATGAACTGATCTGGAAGCGCACTGCCGCCTCGCAGATGGCAGACGCACTGATGGAGAAGACCACCGTCAATATCCTCATCAGTGGTATGGATGAGACCTTTGTCGCCAATGGCATGGTGGTGAAATTTGACGGTTTCCTCAAAGCCTACCACGAGTCTAGTGATGACGAGGAGAACGTCGATGAGACCGGACACGTGCTTCCTCCCCTGCGTCAGGGCGACACGCTTATCCGCACTAGTATCTCCTCCACTGAGCGTTTCACAGTGGGTCCACTGAGATATACCGAGGCCAGCCTTGTGCATAAACTCGAAGAATTGGGCATCGGACGCCCCTCTACTTATGCACCCACCATCAGCACCATCCAGCAGCGAGAATATGTGCAGAAAGGTGACAAGAAAGGCGTGGAGCGCCCGTATATCATCGATACGCTCAAAGGACAGAAAATCACCACCAAGACCAAGACAGAGATTGTAGGCAATGAAAAAGGCAAACTGTTGCCCTCTGACATCGGTATCGTGGTCAACGACTTCCTGCTGAAATACTTCCCCGATATCATGGACTACAACTTCACCGCCAATGTGGAGCAGCAGTTTGACAAAATCGCTGAAGGCAAGGCCAAGTGGTCGGGGATGATCAAGAAATTCTACAAAGACTTTGAGCCTGTCGTGGAGAAGACCATGAATATCCGCGCCGAGCATAAAGCAGGCGAGCGCGAGTTGGGCAAAGACCCCAAAACCGGCAAACCCGTCTTTGTCAAGATAGGCCGCTTCGGTCCTATCGTGCAGATCGGTACCGCTGACGACAGCGAGAAACCACAGTTCTCACAGCTGCCTTCCGACAAGAGCATGGAGAGCATTACCCTTGAAGAGGCCCTTGAACTCTTCAAACTACCTCGCACCTTAGGCGACTATGAAGGTTCGCCGGTGGTGATTGGCGCTGGTCGTTTCGGTCCTTATATCCTGCACAACAAGAAGTATGTGTCGCTGCCCAAGACAGAAGACCCCCTTACGGTGGAACTGGAGACAGCCATCGAGTTGATTAACGAGAAGCGCAGCCAGGATGAGCAGCGCCACTTGCAGAAATTCGACGAAGACCCCAAGATGGAGGTGATGAACGGCCGCTACGGTCCGTATATCTGCTATGACGGCAAGAACTATCGCATGCCCAAGGCTCTGCACCAGAAAGCCGGACAGCTCACCTACGAGCAATGCCTTCAAGTGGTCAATGCCGCCGACAACAAGAAGAAATAAGGATGGTCAGAATCATCATCATCGGATACATGGGAGCCGGCAAGACCACGGTGGGCAAGTCTCTCTCCAAAAACCTTGGCATCCCGTTCTATGACCTCGACTGGTATATTGAGAGCCGCATGCGCAAGACGGTGCCGCAAATCTTCGCTGAGAGAGGCGAGGAGGGCTTCCGCCAGATAGAATACAACATGCTGCATGAGGTGGCAGAGTTTGAGGATGTCATCATCAGCTGTGGCGGCGGCACACCCTGTTTCTTCGACAATATGGACTACCTCAACAGAATGGGTGAGACCATTTATCTCAAAGCCACCCCGGAGGTGCTCTACAAGCACCTCAAGATGGGGAAGGTGGAGAGACCGCTGCTCAAGAACAAGACCCCCGAGGAGATGCAGGCTTTCATCAAAGAGCAGCTCCAGAAGAGAGAACCCTATTACACCAAGGCCAAGCACACTCTCGACGTCAACCTGCTCGACACCTACGAGAAAATCAGAATATCGGTCAACCGCATCCGCGGCATGCTCGGCATCACAGAATAATCACTCCCTTTAAACCCACACCAGGAATGAAAAAATGGACTATTGAGGACTCCAAGGAGCTCTACAACATCAACGGATGGGGCATCTCTTATTTTGGAGTCAACGACAAAGGCAACATTTTCGTGTCTCCCTGCAAAGACCAGACGCAGATAGACCTGCGTGAGGTCATGGACGAACTGGCGCTCAGAGACGTCACGTCGCCTGTGCTGCTCCGCTTCCCCGACATCCTCGACAACCGTATCGAGAAAACCTCCAGCTGCTTTAAAAAAGCCTCTGAGGAATATGACTACAAGGGTGACAACTACGTGGTTTACCCCATCAAGGTGAACCAGATGCAACCCGTCGTAGAGGAAATCATCTCACACGGAAGAAAATTCAACCTCGGACTGGAGGCCGGCTCCAAGCCTGAGCTCCACGCTGTCATCGCCATGCAGTGCCAGAGCGACAGCATCATCATCTGCAACGGCTACAAAGACCAGAGCTATATCGAACTGGCCCTGCTGGCACAGAAGATGGGCAAGCAGATATTCATTGTGGTAGAGAAGATGAACGAGCTGGAGATCATCGCCCGTGAAGCCAAAAAAATGAATGTGCGACCTAATATCGGCATCCGTATCAAACTGGCCTCCAGCGGCAGTGGCAAATGGGAGGAGAGCGGTGGTGACTCCTCAAAATTCGGTCTAACCAGTGCCGAACTCTTAGAAGCCCTCGACCTGCTTGAAAAGAAAGGCATGCGCGACTGTCTGCGGCTCATCCATTTCCATATCGGCTCACAGATCACCAAGATACGGCGCATACAGACCGCCCTACGCGAGGCATCGCAATTCTATATCCAGCTGCACAGGATGGGCTACAATGTCGACTTCGTAGACTGTGGTGGCGGACTGGGCGTGGACTATGACGGCACGCGCTCGCCCAGTAGCGAGAGTTCGGTCAACTACTCCATCCAGGAGTATGTCAACGACTGTATTTATACCTTTGTCGAAGCCTCCAATAAAAACCATCTGCCACACCCCAATATTATCACAGAGAGCGGACGCTCACTGGCCGCACACCACTCCGTGCTCGTCATCGACGTGCTTGAGACCGCCTCGCTGCCAGAGATGCCTGAGGAGTTTGAGCCCGATGAGACCAGTCATCAGCTGGTGAAAGACCTCTACGAGATCTGGGACAACCTCTCACCGCGCAATGTGCTCGAAGACTGGCACGACGCTGAGCAGATACGCGAGGAGGTACTCGACCTCTTTGCCCATGGAATCGTCGACCTCAAGACCCGTGCCGAGATAGAAGCCATGTACTGGAGTGTGTGTCATGAGATACACGCCCTGGCCAAGAACCTGAAGCACATACCCGAGGAACTGATGAACATCGACAAGTTGCTGGCCGACAAGTATTTCTGCAATTTCTCGCTGTTCCAGTCGCTCTCCGACTCATGGGCCATCGACCAACTCTTCCCCATTGTGCCTATCCAGCGTCTCAACGAGCGCCCCACCCGCAACGCCACTTTGCAGGATATCACCTGCGACTCAGACGGCAAGATTTCCAACTTCGTGACCAATCGTCACAACTCACACTCGCTGCCTGTGCACGCCCTGCGCAAGAACGAGCGCTACTATCTGGGTGTGTTCCTCGTTGGCGCCTATCAGGAAATCCTCGGCGACATGCACAACCTTTTCGGCGACACCAATGCCGTGCACATCTCCGTCAAGGACAATGGTTATCACATCGACCAAATCATCGATGGAGAGACGGTGGAGGAAGTGCTCAAATATGTGCAGTACAACCCCAAGAAGCTGGTGCGCCAACTGGAAATTTGGGTGACCAAGAGTGTCAAGGAGGGCAAGATTACACTCGAAGAAGGCAAGGAATTCCTCTCCAACTATCGTTCAGGCCTTTACGGTTATACTTACTTAGAATAATGGTGGGTTCTATTTCAAAAGAATACTGCCTGAATTAAAACAGAATTAATAGAACACACCTAACATGAGACAACCCCTTACTGTTGTCAAAGTGGGCGGCGCCATCGTCGAGGACGAGGCGCAGCTCGCTTTGCTGATTTCACGCCTCTCCACACTCAGCGGCCGCAAAGTGCTCGTGCATGGAGGAGGCCGTAGTGCCACGCGCGTCGCAGCCGCTTTGGGCATTGAGAGCCAGATGGTGGGCGGTCGCCGCATCACCGATAGTGAAACACTCAAAGTGGTGACCATGGTCTATGGTGGCCTGGTCAACAAAAACATTGTGGCCCTCATGCAAGCTCACGGTATCGATGCCATGGGACTGACCGGTGCCGACATGGACGTGATACGCGCTCACCGACGCCCAGTCAAAGACATCGACTATGGCTTTGTGGGCGACGTAGACCATGCCGATGGTGCCAAACTCAGTGCCCTCATCGAACAAGGGGTCACCCCCGTGCTCGCCCCACTTACACACGACGGTTTGGGACACCTGCTCAACACCAATGCCGACACCATCGCCGCCGAAGCCGCCAAGGCCTTGGCCCCACTCTATGATGTCACTCTGACCTATTGTTTTGAGAAAGAAGGCGTGCTTGATAACGACGGTCAGCTGATACCCGTTATCACCCGTGAACTTTTCACCAAATATGTGGCCGACGGCACCATCAGCGGGGGCATGATACCCAAAATAGAGAATGCACTCGATGCCATCAGCCATGGTGTGGGCAGAGTGGTCATCACACAAGCTACCCATATCGGGCAGGAGAATGGTACCATAATCTGTTAACAAACCTTAAATCCCCGTCCTTCCTGTAACTATCCCTCCCACCAATCGTCATTCCTTTAGACAAGATGAGAAATATCAGTTTTCGAAACGATGTCCTGCCATTGAAAGATGTGCTCTACCGTCTGGCACTGCGCATCACCCTCAAGCACGAAGAGGCTGAAGACATCGTACAAGACACGCTCATCAAAGTGTGGAATAAGCGTGACGACTGGGACAACATCGAGTCGATAGAGGCATTCAGTCTCACGGTGTGCCGCAATCTGGCGCTCGATCACGTCAAGCACAAGGGCAACCTCAACGAGTCGCTCGACAGTGTGCGGATTGACGCTCTGGACAAGAGTTACACCCCATATGAGAAAATGCTGCAAAAAGACAGAATGCAGCTGGTGAGGCGCCTCGTAGACACACTACCCGAAAAACAGCGCAGTTGCATGCAGCTGCGCGACTTCGAGGGGAAACCCTATAAGGACATCGCCGCTATCATGGGTATCACTGAGGAGCAGGTGAAAGTGAATATCTACCGTGCCCGTCAGGCCATCAAGCAAAAGTATCAACAGATTGAAGACTATGGACTATAAGTATATCGAACAGCTGATGGAGCGCTACTGGGAGTGTGAGACCACTCTTGAGGAAGAGCACATCCTTCGCACTTTCTTCGCACAGGAGAACGTTCCGGCAAAGCTGCTCCCCTACAAAGACCTGTTCACATACGGTCTGCAAGACATCGAGGAGCATCGGCTGGGAGATGACTTCGACCAACGAATGCTCGACCTCGTAGGCGAGCCGGCACCTGTCAAGGCGCGCACTATCAAGCTCACAGAGCGGCTCAAACCACTCTTCAAGGCTGCAGCCATCGTGGCTATCATTCTCACCTTAGGCAATGCGGCACAAGTGGCTTTCCAGCCCAAGAGTCCTGACAACATTGCCAACGCCGAGGGATACACCAGCACCACTGAAGGTGTCTCTGTGGCAAAGGTGGACACCATGAGACAAGACTCTATGCGCACGGTCAACATGACAGAGATGCCTCTCATCAAATAGATAATTTCTATGCTTTCTCTATAAAACCAACTGTTTAGTAAAACAAAAAAAAGAAACTGTGAAGTTTCAATTCTCTCAAATTTTTCATAACATACTAATGTAAGGACGGACCGTTGCCTGGGGGCAACGGTCGTTCTGTAAGAATAAGGGCATGATAGGATACTTGCTGATGATTACCACGATACTGCTGGTGCCGGATTTGATCATCTGGAACCTGTATGTGTCACATGCCCCGCTTTTTTGGCAAGTAATGGCTTTCCTCCCTACATTCTCCGTCGGCACGGCACTGGTTATAGCACTGACGCGGGTGATAGGCGTCGGTAGGGGCATGCTCCTCTTTTTTTGCAGTTTTCTCCTTCTCGCTATCCCTAAGATGGTGTTTGCGCTGGTGGCATGGCCACTGGGTTGGCCATGTGGTTTGGTAGCAGCATTGCTCACTGCGGCCACCGTGGCGTTTGGCTTCATCAAAGGATGGCGTACGCTGGTGGTCAAGGAGGTGTGTTATCACTCTCCCGACTTGCCTGAGGCCTTCGATGGCTATCGCATCCTCCAGATTTCCGACTTACATATCGGCACCTTCTCCACCCATCCCGACTTCGTGACCGAAGTGGTGCAGACAGCCTGTCAGCTCCATCCCGACCTTATTGTCTTCACGGGTGACTTGGTGAATGTGCTCCCACAGGAGGCAGAACCCTTCCTGCCCACCCTGAGTAAACTGAAGGCAAAAGATGGCGTCTACTCCATCCTTGGCAATCATGACTATGAGAAACTGTCTCTGCTCATGCAATATGAGCGGGATTTGGGATGGAAGATCCTCAAAAATGAGCACAGCCTGATCAGCAGAGGTGATGACACCATCGCCATCATCGGTGTAGAGCATGTGGGCAAGCCACCTTTTGGCTCCCGTGGACGACTGATGGATGCAGTGAAAGGTTTGCCGGATGGGATGTTCAAGGTGCTGCTCAGTCACGACCCCAACCACTGGCGGATGGAGGTGCTCGACAAGACCGACATACAACTGACACTTTCCGGCCACACTCATGCCGGGCAGATCAAAATAGGCCCTATCTCACCGGCCCAGGGAGTCTACAAAGAGTGGCATGGTGCCTACACCGACCATGGGCGTATGCTCTATGTCTCTGCAGGCATCGCTGGCCGACTGCCTTTCCGGCTCTTTGCCTGGCCAGAAATCAATGTGATTAAGTTGATGAATTGATAAGTTGATAAGTTGATAAGTAGACGAGTATATATGCGGTTGTAGATAATGAATAAAAACTATAAGTATTAATCTAAAAAACATGACTATCAAAAAACTATTTCTCACAGTGTTGCTCATCACTTGTGCGGTGTCAGCAACCCCTCAGACTTTGATCCAGCATCCCTGGCAAGGCAAGAAAGTGGCTTACTTCGGTGACAGCATCACCGACCCCCGCAACAGCGGTTCGAAGAAAAAATGGTGGGGATTCCTACAGAAATGGCTCCAGATAGAGCCTTATGTCTATGCCGTGAGCGGACGGCAATGGAATGATATTCCCCGTCAGGCGCAACAGTTGAAAGAGCAGCACGGCAATGATTTTGACGCCATCCTCATCTTCATCGGCACCAACGACTTCAACGCCGCTGTGCCTGTGGGCCAGTGGTACAACATCACGGAGGACTCGGTGCTCACTGCCGTCCACAAGGACAAGAACGTGTCATTGCGCCGCCGACGCCAGCCTTCGATGAACAAAGACACCTACCGTGGACGTATCAACATCGCCATGAGCCAGCTCAAGGAAATGTTCCCCACCAAGCAGATCGTACTGATGACCCCTATCCACCGCAGTTATTTCTATGGCAATGAGAAAAACATACAGCCCACAGAAGAGTATCAGAACGAGTGTGGCGAGTGGCTCGACCCCTATGTGGAGAGCGTCAAAGAGGCCGGCAACATCTGGGCTGTGCCTGTCATCGACATGAATGCCACTTCGGGCCTCTTCCCGATGGCTGCCTCGCAAATTGTCAACTTCCACAACGAGAACGACCTGCTCCACCCCAACGACTTAGGACATCTGCGCATGGCACGCACGGTGATGTATCAGTTGCTTGCACTGCCCTGCGTGTTTGAGGAAGACTGAAGCCTCAGATCTAGAGAGCCTAGAATATCTAGAAAGTCTAGAAAATCTAGATGATCTATCTAGTCTAGATATCTTCTCAACTAAGAAACAACTTGTCAACTCAAAACTTGTACATGTCGCAGATTCTACGTAATTTTGCAGCATAATAAGCAAGACTATATACATGGAACAGAAAAAATTCAAGCGAACGACCGTCACCGCCGCCCTGCCATACGCCAATGGCGGTGTGCATATTGGTCATTTGGCAGGTGTCTATGTGCCTGCCGACATCTATGTGAGATACCTGCGGCTGAAGAAGCAGGACGTCATATTCATCGGAGGTAGCGACGAGCACGGTGTGCCTATCACCATCCGCGCCCGCAAAGAAGGTATCACACCACAAGACGTGGTAGACCGCTATCATCAAATGATCAAAGACTCCTTCAGTGAGTTTGGCATCTCCTTCGACATCTACTCCCGCACCACCTCCAATATCCATCACCAATTTGCTGCAGACTTCTTCCGCAAACTCTATGATGAAGGCAAACTGACCGAGGAGACTACCACCCAGTATTATGACGAGGAGGCGCATCAGTTCCTCGCCGACCGCTACATCACCGGCGAGTGCCCCCACTGCCACAATGAGGGAGCCTACGGCGACCAGTGTGAGAAATGCGGCCGCGACCTCTCACCCACTGAGCTGATCAACCCCCGCTCCACTATCAGTGGCTCACAGCCCGTGATGAAGGAGACGAAAAACTGGTATCTGCCGCTCAACCAATATCAGGACTGGCTCAAGCAATGGATTCTGGAGGAGCACAAGGAGTGGCGCTCCAATGTCGATGGTCAGTGCAAGTCGTGGCTTGACATGGACTTGCAGCCCCGCGCTATGACCCGCGACCTCGACTGGGGCATCCCCGTACCAGTGGAAGGTGCTGAGGGCAAGGTGCTCTA
>JAEEGL017015289.1_pt1 | contig 26207 bp, 27 predicted proteins | sample 9134231 | NCBI WGS metagenome assembly JAEEGL01 (sample SAMN16246548, study PRJNA631951) | gut metagenome | biome: gut microbiome; feature: rumen; material: fiber-attached | host: Bos | place: Iran: Karaj | collected 2018-10
AACTGAAATGGTTATGCCAGGTGATAATGTTAACATGCATGTTGAATTAATTCACCCAATTGCTATTGAACAAGGTACTAAATTCTCTATCCGTGAAGGTGGAAGAACAGTTGGTGCTGGATCAGTTTCTAAAATTGATAAGTAATTAAAAATTAGAGAAGTTTACTTCTCTTTTTTTTGTCTATACTTTACAGTACAAATCCTTGTTTTTATTGAGAAAAAGTAACGTTTATGCTATCCTTATAATGAGGAGAGTATATGAAAAGACTATTTAAAACTTTACTTATTTTGACGTTTTTCTTTTCATTATGTATCAAAGTCGATGCTAAAACTCTTAAAGATTTAAAGAATGAACTTGCCGCATTAGAAGCTAAAAAAGCAGCTAATGATAGTGCTAAAAAGAAAACACAAAGTGAAATTAAAAGTGCAAGTAACAGAATTGAAAATATAACAGGTATTATATCTGATAGTGAAAAAAAGATTGTATCACTAACTGGTGAGATTGCATCTCTTGAAGCTAAAGCTAAAAGCAAAGAAAAAGAAATAAAAAATCTTATTTCTTTTATTCAAGTATCAAATAGTGAAAATTCTTATATGGAATATATTTTCACATCAGAATCCATTGAAGATTTAATAATACGTAGTTCAGTTTCTGAACAAATGGTTACCTATAATGATGATTTAATTGAAGAATATAATGACACAATTAAAAAATATAAACAAAAACAAGTAGATTATCGTAATGAAATTAATAATCTAAATAGAGAACAAAAAAATCTTGAAGGTGAACTTGTTACTTTAGGAGATCAACTTGATAAAGTAATGGATGTAAGTGTATCAATTGATAAAGAAATTGAAGCACAAAAGAAGACAATTAATTATTACCAAAACACTTTAAAATGTAAAGATAATCAAGATATTACAACTTGTGGTACAGTTGCATATTCAGGTAAGATGTTAAGACCAACCGCTAAAGGTTATATAACTAGTTCATTTGGATATCGTACAGACCCAATAAGTGGCAGAAAAGGAAGTTTCCATAGTGGAACTGATATGGTATCAAGTGATAACAAAGTATATCCAGTAGCACCTGGAACTGTTGCTGGTATTTATTGGAAAACAAGTTGCGGTGGAACAATGTTATTTATTAACCATAATGTAGGTGGTACAAAATATACATCAGGTTATTTCCATTTATCAAAAGTAAATGTATCTATTGGTCAAAAAGTTGATGTTAATACCCAAATTGGTAAAACAGGTGGTACCAAATCACTTACACCATGGGATCATTGTTCAACAGGACGTCACTTACATTTATCAATCGCTCGGGGATGGTTCTTTAAAGAATATTCATCATATTCAACATTCACAAGTAAATTAGTAAATCCAACTAGTGTCGTTAATTTCCCAAGTAAGGGAGCTAAATATAAATGGTTCTATGATAGAACGACAATCTATAAATAATAAAAGTATACTGTAATGGTATACTTTTATTTTGGAATAATATTTGTTAAAATAAGCACGTAGGTGATTTATGAGAGTTCGTAATGTTAAAAATAAAGATGAAATATTAAAAAATAGTAGTTATGTAATATTAAATCCAGAAGAATACCTTGGTAAATGGAGAGATGTATTTAATAATTCTAATCCTATTTATTTAGAAATTGGTATGGGTAAAGGTAATTTTATTATTGAAAATGCTAAAACGTATCCTAATATTAATTTTATTGGTTTAGAAAAGAATGGTAGTGTACTTACTTATGCTGTTAAGAAGTTAGAAGGAATTGATTTACCTAACTTAAAACTAATTTGTTTTGATGCTAGTAATATTGATTTATTATTCTTTAAAGAGATTGATAAATTATATTTAAATTTCTCTGATCCATGGCCTAAAGATCGTCATGCTAAAAGAAGATTAACTAGTCCTATCTTTCTTGATAAGTATGAAAAATTATTTAGAGTTAACAATATTATAGAAATGAAAACTGATAATAAAGATCTTTTTGAATATAGTTTAGAAACCATGAAAAACAAGGGTTATAATGAAGAAGACATTTCATATAATTTAACTGAAAGAGATGATTTTCCTAACATTAAAACGGAATATGAAGAGAAGTTTATTTTAAAGAATAATCCCATTTATTTTGTGAGGATGTTAAAACGTGTTAATTTTTGAAAAAAAGAGAAAATCTTTATGAATTTATGTTATAATTATGTTAACAGTAGGTGATTAATGAGAAAGTGTTTAATTATATTAATTGTTTCTCTTACATTTTTTACTGGGTGTTCAATTAAAAAAGTTGAAACAGATAGCTTAAAAAATATTTTTGAAACAGTATTATATCGCAAGAAAAAATTAAGTAATACCTATATGAATGGATATAAATTTTATCTACCTAAAGGTGTTACCATTATAGATAAAAATGAATATAATTTAAAATTAAAAGATCAAAAGACATATTATTATTTATATGTTGATACAATTGCATATCATTATAAGACAAATAATACTTTTACAATTAATAACAAGAATTTCTTCTCTGAAATATTAGAAAATGGCAATCTTAGTGGCTATATTGATATTGAAGAAGATGAAGATAGATATTTTGTTGTATTAATGTATAACTATGCAAAGATTGAGTCTTATGTTCCAAAAGATTATTTAAATGATGCTTTAACAAATATGAGTTATGTTTTATCAACGATTAACTTTAATGATAAAGTAATTGAAGAATATGTTGGTAATAAAGGAACTGTATCTCAAGAAGAATCATTTGATATCTTTGATTCTAAAAAAGAAAGCGATTCTTTCTTAAAATATGAAGAAGAGTATGGTACATACAAAGAACCAATCATTATTGATGATGATGTCGTTGATATTGATGAAACTAACGATTAGGAAGGTGTAATATGAAAGTCTTGAATAAAATAAAAGGATGGTTCGTCGAAGAATATGAAGACGATGAAGAAGACGAAGAACAAGAAGAAGTAGTAGAACGTGAACAACTTGCAAGAAAAGTTGAAGTTCCAAAACCTTCTTTTAGAGATCGTTTTAAGAATAAAAAAGTTGATGATGATGATGAAGAGGAAGAAGAAACTACTTCTAGTGAACCAGTAGAAGTTCAACCTGTAGAAGTATCTGTTCCAAGAGAAAATCGTATAGTTAACTTAGTTGAAGAAGAGGAAGAAACTGAAGTATATGAACCAGTAGAAGTTAAAGAGGAAGCACCAATTCAAGAGGAAGAAGAGGAAGAATTCCCATCTCGTTCAACAAGAGTACCTTTAGTCTTCGAAGATGATAATTTATTCCCTGAAGTAGAGGAACATGAAGAAGAACCTGTTGATGTTCCATATGAAAAACCTCTATATCAAGGTAAAAAAGAATCAACATATGTTGAATCAATGAAAAACAGTAATTACTTAAAAGTAGCTACTGAAGTACCTAAAGGAACAAAATTTAAACCATCACCAATTATTTCTCCAATATATGGTATTCTTGATAAGAATTATAAGAAAGAAGAAATCGTTACTCGTAAAGATAAAACTTCTGAAAGTGAATATCGTGATAGTTCAATAGATAAGGTTCGTAAAAAAGCTTTTGGTGAAAACAAAAAAGAAGAAAAAGATAAAGAAGAACCTGTTAAAGAAAAAAAAGTAAATGTCAATAATGGTAAACCAGGTGTATCTAGTGTGACAATTGCTGATGCTGATGAATACTATAATGATCTTGGTTTAGCTTATAATGAAGATTATAAAGATATGTCAAGGGTTAATTCAAATAAAAAGAAAGAAGAAACTAAAAAGAAAGACAAAGATGACGACAATTTATTTGATTTAATTGATTCCATGTATAAAAAGGAGGATTAGAATATGGATGTTTTACCTATTATCTTGTATGTTTTAGGAGCGGTTTTATTAGTAGCATTAATCGTTTTAACAATTAAATTAATTTACTCAGTTGAAAGAATTAATGTTTTACTTGATGGTGTTGAAAGAAAAATGAAGACTGTTGATAAAATCTTCAGTGCAGTTGATAATGTAGCTGATTCATTTGCTGCTTTATCTGATCGTGTTGTAGATGGTATCGCAGGATTAATTAATAAAGTATTTAGTGGAAGAAAGAAAAAAAAGAGAGAAATAGAAGAGGAGGAAGATTAATATGGGAAAAGGAGCCGGAAAATTTGTTGCAGGTGCTGTAGTAGGAGCAGCTGTAGGAGCAGGACTTGGAGTTTTATTTGCTCCAAAAAGTGGTAAAGAGACAAGAGAAGAGTTAAAACAAAAATTAGAAGAACTAAAGGAAAAAGCAAAAGATGTTAAGTTTAGTGATGTAAAAGAAAAAATTGAAACTAAAATTGAAGAATTAAAAAAAGATATCGCTGATCTTGATAAAGAAAAAGTATTGAATTATGCTAAAGCAAAAGCAAAAGCTATTAAAGAAAAAACAAATGAATTAGTTCATCTAGCAAAAGATAAAGGAACTCCAGTTCTTGAAGACGCTGCTGAATCAGTTCGTGAAAAAGCTCTAGAAGTTGCTAAATCTGCAGTTGATAAATTAGAGAAAAAAGAAGAAGTAAAAGAATAGTTAACTATTCTTTTTTTCATTGCTAAATAATCAAAATAATTATATAATAACTACGGTGATTATTAATGGAAGGCTTTCATTTTAAAAAGTCCTTTGGACAAAATTTTATCAACAATTCACAAATTATTAATAATATAATTAAGTGTACGGATATTAAAGAAAATAGTTTAGTAATAGAAATAGGTCCAGGTAGTGGTAATTTAACTAAAGAATTATCAAAAGTTAGTAAAAATGTTTTGGCTTATGAAATAGATGATAGATTAGAAGATATTCTTGATGAAAGATTAATTGATTGTAATAATGTTACGATTGTTTTTAAAGATTTCTTAAAGAGTGATTTAGTTGATGATATAAGTAAATATGAATATGATCATTTATATATTGTAGCTAATATTCCATATTATATTACAACACCTATTATTGAAAAAATTATTAATTCTGATATTCCTTTTGATAATATAACTTTAATGATGCAAAAAGAAGTAGGAGATAGATTATCTAGTAAGCCAGGTAATCGTAATTATGGTTCATTAACGGTCTTTTTAAATTACTATTTTGATATTAAAAAACAATTTATTGTAAGTCGTAACTATTTTACTCCAAGACCTAATGTTGATAGTGTTGTTGTAACTTTAACGAAAAAAGATGGACGTAGAGCTTTATCCGATGAAGTATTCTTTAAACTAATTCGTGATGCTTTTCAATATAAAAGAAAAAATATTCGAAATAATTTAAAGAGTTACGAGTTATCAATAATTGAAGATGAGTTAAAAAAACATAATTTGAATCTTAATGTTCGCTCTGAATCATTATCGGTAGATGTCTTTTTAGATATTGCTGATAGATTAGTAAAAGACAAGGTTAAATAATTAAACCTTGTCTTTTTCTTTCTATATGATGGATTAATTGATGATTATAGTGTTCCATACCATGTAACTCCACATTCTGGTGTTGTATCATAATAACCTACAATACTATTTTGTAAAGAGATACCTGTAAAATACATATCATGTTTCAAAGCGTTAGTTAAAGATATATTACTTGTAGCATGGGCATAATCGCCATATACAGTTATTTGGTTTACGGTACTATTTGGTACTTTCTTTTTCAATTTAACCAAGATATATGATGATAAAGCATTTAATGATCCAGATGGTAATTGAGATACTGCAGTATCACCATAATTTGCTGTTTCATGCCAATTATATGTCATTGAAGTATATGAGTTATTACTAGATGTTGTGTAATCTAATTGAAAATAAGGTGATAAGCTTCTTCTAACAGTATTTGAAGCATAACCGATGCCTATGATATCATAACTTCTTTTTTTAGGCATTTTACGCCATTCTAGTGTTACTTTACCTGTTACAGTATCATCACTTGTTTTAGAAAGAGATGTAATTAATTTCTTATATTCTGTATAAATAGTTCCTGTTGCAGTAATAATCGTATTATCATTTCCATATAAGTATTCTAATTCTGTAACTTCTTCCGTTGTTGATTGGGTTATACCATTCTTCTCTATATGGGTTGTTTTATAATACTTTTCATTTGTTACTAAACCAATTCCTGTTGTATCTTTATACTCTTGATATAAGTCATAATTTAGATTATCAATCTCATTCTCAGTAAATCCAACACTTAATAGATTAAGATACTCTTCTTCTGTTATTTCAATATTATTATTGTTCGTATAAGCTTTAACATTTGTTATTAACATAAATAATAATATTGTAAATAAAACTTTTTTCATATTTCCTCCTTTCAATTTCATTTTATGAATCATTATTTGGATAGTCTATTAATTATTTGGATAGGAATAATAAAAAAATTCTCTCTAAAAGAGAGAATTATTCTTTTTCAAGAAGAATATCGTATTCTATATCTTTATTTATATCACTATCAAATTCAATAATTATTTTTATGTTTTTACTATTATCCTTTAATTTTATATAGATGTTTAAATCTTCAAGAAATGATAATAAATCATTTGTTTCACTAATATAGTTATAAACGATAGTATTATCTTGCATAATTTTAAAATTATAATATTTAATATTAGATAAATTAATATCATCAACAATTATTCTTGATAAATATAATGTACTTATTTTATCTTTTACGAAAACACCACTTATATTATAGTTTTTAATGTAATAAATAGTTGCTTTATTATTTAAATAACTATATATATTAAAAAAGATAGATATTAGTAATAGAAATATTATTATTTTATTAATAATTCTTTTGTTATTAACTTCATTTGTTTTTAAACTATTTAATTCTTTATTAGAATAATTATTATAATCTTCATGATTAACTAATTCAAAAATAGAAGTATTAAGTACTTTTGATAAAGCTTTTATATTATCAATATCAGGTAAGTATAAATCATTTTCCCATTTTGATATTGTTTTATCAGATACATTAAGTTTATCTGCTAAATCTTGTTGTGTTAACTTATTTATTTTTCTTTTATATTTTAAATATTTACCAAATGTCATAATATCACCGTTTTCATTTTATAATTTTTTTTATTTATTATGTACATTGTCCAATCATAACGATATTATAATCTCTAATTATTAATATAATATGATATAATTATATTGGTGATTTTATGGGTCCATTATTAATATTATTAATTGCAATACTTAGTGTTATTGCTGTTATCTTTTTTATCCTTTGTTATTTATATTTTAAATTTAAAAGAGTAATGGGAGTAACAAACTTAAGTTCTTTTATAAATGATGTAAAGAATTATGATCGTAATAATTATAGTACTGAGAAATCAATATCTGGTATGACACGTATTCTTGAACCTTTAATTATTAAAGATTTCCCTGATTTTAATTTAAAACATCTTTATTCTAATATTGAAACAGGTATTACTAATGTTTTATCTGCAAAGTCAAAATTAGATACAAAGTTTTTAAATAAAGGGCTAGATTTAATAAAAGGTAAAATCATTAAAGAAATAAATGATATGCGTGAAGATAAAATTGAAGTTAATTATAGTGATCTTCGATTTAATCAACATGCCCTAAAAAGTTATAAGAAAAATAATGGTACAGCAACTATTACAACTACAAGTTCAGTTAGTTATAAATATTCATCTAATAAAAAAGAAAGAAAATATGATGATTTAAGATGTGAATCTAAATTTGAATGTGAGTTTATTTATATTTATGATGAAGATCATTTTGAAGAAAAAGCTAAATCATTCTCTGTTCATTGTCCAAATTGTGGAGCTCCTGTAAAAGGACTTGGTGATTTATCTTGTAGTTACTGTGGTAGTAATGTTAAAAAAGTAAATTTACGTAATTGGGAAATCGCTAGTATCAAAGAAATAAAATAGGAGGTTTTATGCAAGTAGTAGATCGTAAAACAAAAAATGAATATACATATGAACCATCTAAATTTGTTAAATATATGTATGAAAAGAAAAGTGGTAGATTTTTCTTAAAACTATTAAATAATCGTGTTATGGCTAATATATCAAGAATATTTATGAATACTTTTTTATCAATACCATATAAAAACAAAATAATTAAAAAGAATCATGTTGATATGAGCTTATATGAGGATAAAAAATATTTAAGTTATAATTCATATTTTACAAGAAGATTAAAGAAAATAGATTTTGTAAAAGATAATAAAGTATTTATCGCTCCTTGTGAATCTAAATTATTAGTATTAAAGATTGATAATAATACAAGTTTTGATATCAAAGGTTCTAAATATACATTATCAGAAATATTAAAAGATGATATTTATAAAGAGTATAATGGTGGTTATGCCATGATATTTCGACTAGAAGCTACTAATTATCATCGTTATATCTTTCTTGATTCAGGAACGAGAGATGAATATAAGTTTATTAAAGGTAAACTAAATACGGTTCAACCAATTGCATATAAACATTTTAAAGTTTTCCATGAAAATTGTCGTGAATGGACGGTTCTTCATACGGATAATTTTGATGATGTTATTCATATGGAAATTGGTGCAATGATGATTGGTAAAATTAATAACAATGATAAAACTAGTTTCAAAAGAGGCGATGAAAAAGGATTTTTCTCTTTTGGTGGATCAACCATCCTATTATTAGTTAAAAAAAATATCATCAAGATTAATGATGATATTATGAATAATTCGCAAGAATTTAAAGAAACAACCGTTAATATTGGTGAAGAAGTAGCAAAAAAGATCAAATAATTGATCTTTTTATTTTTTCTTTATTTTTACTTTTATTTATTTCATTGTGTATAGCTAAAACATTTATATCTATATCTCTCATTATCGTTTCAATGTCATTATCATGGATATAAGTTACAATATCTTTATATGGTATTTGATTAAGTATTACATGATATGCTAATAACTGTCCATAACAATAATTAAAGGTTCTTTGAAACTTATTTTCACGATTATTGTTACTTATTATTTCTAATATTGAAGTAGCTCCTTTAATGATATTGTTATTATAATATGTTAAATAGTTATTAGCTTCCCTTTGATATAAATCATTATCTATTAAATATTTTACAAATAATAGTTCAAGTATTGATGAAGGTGATTCAATTTTTAATACTTTTTTTGGATTATATGGTTCATGAAATTCTTTATAAAGATAATCAGGGTAGGCATGACCTAACTCATGCATAAGGGCTATCATACTATCTACGGTGTTACATCTATCAATTAGAATATATATATCATCTTCTTTTTTATCATATATTTCTTCACCAGTACGATAGTTATCTAATCTTATAAGATTACCTTTATCTTGAATACTTTTTAATAAAGTAACAAGTTCTGGATTAATTGTTTCTAGAAAGTCATATATTATTTTAAAGAAGTCATCGTCATCAACATATGTACCATAACGACCTTCTTCTTTAATAGGTAAATCTTTAAAAGTTTCAAATAAGTCAATTAAAGTTTCACGATTATTGTGAAGAAACATATTAGCGTTTCTATTTAATTCCATTTTTCCATTTGTACACCAACGATCATATTCTCTATCACCATTCATATATTGGTATAAATATGGTATTGACTCTCCATAGTGAGGTGCAAGGGCCGTAATAAGTTTTTCAACATCACTTCTTTCATTTAAGTCATGAATATAACTAAAACGGGTTAAACTATCATCAACTAGTTTTTTTATATCTTTCATAAAGACCTCTCTATATATATTATATCATATGTTTAAAACACTAAAAAAAGATCATAAATGATCTTTTTAGATATTAAATTTCTTTTTAATTACATTAGTTACCTTTGGATATAACTTAAAGCCATAAACAATAATATTAGTTACTGCAAAGATAATAAAGGCATAAACAGCATCATAGAAATAATGTTGTTTAATAAACATTGTTGTTAATACTATTAAGATTAAGAATAATGATAGAGGTATTTTAACACTCTTCTTTATCTTTTTACTTATACATAATGTAAAGATTGCTTGATAGCAAAATAAACAATGAATTGATGGACAACAATTAAGAGCAGGAGTATCAGCACTATATGTTATTTTAAGTACTAATTCTGTTAAAAAATCTAGTTTACTATAATCAACCCATGGTCTAAACATAATTGTTGGGTAAAGAACAAAGATGATACTAGATATTACATCACCTATAATTGCAGCCATAATACCTTTATAATAATGTTTTCTGTCCTTTCGGAAAACATAATACATTGTTAATAATACTGTTGGAAAGAATAAATCATATACATATACTAAATGTGGTATAAATGGTATTTTGTTATCAATAGGTGAGTATATGTAATGATAATTAAATTGAATTAATTTAACAACCCAATAAAATATTGCCATTACAACCATCATTGAACAAATAGATATTAAAAACTTCTTGTTTAAAAATTCACTAAAAAATTCTTTTAATTTCTTTTTCATATTTATCACAGGGTTATTATATCATAATTTTCTTTTTTTTAAATAAAATGTTACAATATAAATGGTGAGATTATGGAAGAAAGAATTATTGAATTAGAGAATAAAGTTGATGAACTAAATAATCGTTTATATGATATTGAAAAAAGAGAAGCAGGAAGAAAAGTTGGAAGATTAATCAAAAATCTTATATCACTATTATTTCTTTTTGCTATCATCTATGGAGGTTTAAAAGCTTATAATTATGTAAAAAATGAACTTCCAAATGATATCGATAAAAAAGTAACTGAAGTACAAGATAAAGTTATTAAAAAAAATGGGAACTAATTAGTTCTCATTTTAAATTGACTTTAATACTATATTTACTATTTCCTCGGTAGTATCCATATTCATTAATATCGCCGTCTTTATAAGTAAATACTTCAAGATATATTGGAGAAGATACTTTCTTTCCTTCACCTGCTAAATATAGTTTAATTGATGTAATAACGGTATTTTTTTTCATATCACTCATCTCAAGATGAGAGTATACAGTACCTGGTTTATGGTTATAACTATCATATAGATAAACTAAGACATATGGAGTATGCTTGTGTTTACTAGTTGGATCAAGGATTGTTTGTTCATACTTTTCACCATCGACTTCAAATGATATATAAAAACCAGTTTTATATTCATCAATGTTTTTATAACTCTTGAAATAACGATACCAGTTGTTTTTAACAGAATCATTAGGAAGTTTTTCTAAATCGGTATAGAAGGCATTATAAGTACCAATTTCAACGTGATTAGCTTTCTTATAAGTTATTTCATGTACTTTTTTATTATTTTGATATAAACCTACTTTAATAGGATTTTCATCCTTATATGTTGATTCTTCTGGTGTTGCGATTTTTTCTTCAATTTTATCAATCTTTTTACCATTTTTTAATTCTTTGTTTTTACAACCGGTTAAAGTAATAACTAAAATAATAATTAATATATATTTCATTTTTATCTCCTATATTATTATAATACAAATAAAAAAATCTCTAAAGAGATTTTAATATATAAATGTATTTTCAGAATAATATGTAGGTTCACATATAACGTTAATACCTAATTTCTTTATCATTCTTTTTTCTGATAAAGGTAATATATATGTTATATACATATCCATTCCTTTTAAGTCACTTAAATGTGATAAGGCATTTTCAACACTTGGATTAGTTACAGAACATATTGATAGAGCGATTAATAATTCAGATAATTCAAGTCGTGTATTACCATCTTGTAACTCATTCTTCTTCATTTTCTTAATTGGTTGAAGAATATTTGTTGGTAATAATTTAATCTTATCAGGAATACCTGATAGGTCTTTAATAGCGTTTATAATACAACTAGATACAGGACTTAATAATTCTGTTTCTTTACCAGTTAATTTATGACCATTATCAAGTTTAATAGCTGCAATATGGCTATTTTTTTCTTTAGATTTAGATAATGCTAATTTTCGAATATCAAAATAGTCTTCATCAATATTTAAATTATTCATTAATACTTTAATACGAGTAGCAATTTCTAAACTACCAGTACCAAGTTTATAATCTTTCATTGCACTAAAATATCTTCTTACGATTTCTTTTTTAGCTGCATCTTGTAATACTTCATCATTAGTTATACATTCACCAATTTTATTAACACCCATATCTGTAGGTGAATAATAAATATCTTTACCAGTTATTTTATGTAAGATGGATTGAAGTACAGGGAATAATTCAATATCACGATTATAGTTAACAGCTTTAATATTGTATTTTTCTAAATGGAAAGGATCTATCATATTAATGTCATGTAAGTCAGCGGTTGCAGCTTCATAAGCAACATTAACTGGATGATTAAGTGGTAAATCCCATACTGGGAATGTTTCATATTTAGCATATCCTGCGTTAACACCCATTTTATGTTCATGATATAGTTGTGATAAGCATGTTGCTAGTTTACCTGAACCAGGTCCTGGTGCATTAACTAAGATTAATTTCTTCGTAGTTTTAATATAAGGATTAGCGCCATAACCTTCATCACTAACAATTGTATCAACATCAGCTGGATAGCCTTTAGTTGGTTTGTGAATATAAGATTTAACTTTATTAATTTTTAACTTTTTAATAAAGTTATCAACACCATTTTGATTATCATATAAAGTAATTACTACAGAGTTAACAGTAAAACCTAATTTTCTTAAGTTATCTATTAATCTTAATACTTCTGAACTATATGTAATATTATATTCTTCTCGTTTTTTGTTTTGAGAGATAGAATTAGCGTTAATACAAAGAATTATTTCCAAATCATCTTTTAATTCTTGGAACATTTTAATCTTAACATTTAAGTCAAAACCGGGAAGAATTCGTTCAGCGTGGGTATCATCAAATAGTTTACCACCAACTTCAAGATATAATTTATCAAACATCTTGATTCTTTCTTTAATTTTTTCACTTTGTATTTTTACATATTTTTTATTATCAAATCCTATTTCCATGGCTATTCTCCTTACTCCATTTTACTATAAAACAGGTTTATTGTCATTAATAATTAATAATTATACACATTTTTGATATAATATAGATGGAGATCATTATGGAAGAATTAAAAGAAAAAATATATGATTTTGATGAAAAGGTATCAATTGAAGATATTAAAAGAGGATTAATGCCATTTTTTGATGATATTTGTAGTCGTAAAAGAGGAACATTATTCTATGATGATTTTAGGTCATTGATACTAGTTTTACCTAATAGATGTTTGGCTAAAGCATGTGAAAGAAGGGGACTAGCTTCTCATAATCACTCATCCGTTAATTTAATAAGATATGCTAATAACGATTTTTCATATTTTTCTGAAGAAGATGAAAAAAGTCCTTTTACTTTTTTTCATGAAAAGAATGCTTTAAGAAATTGTTTAAGATTAAGACTTTCAGCTTCAAAAGATAAATTACTTTTAGATGTTGAAATTGGTGATAATAGTAATGAATTTCAATTAAAAGTATTAAAGATTGCAATTAAATACATAAAATTGATAAAAGAAAAAGATTTCTTTCAAGAAGTTGAAGTAAATATATGGACTTATCGTGGTAGATCAATTTATTCTTCTAAACGAGATGAAGAAGAATTAATCTTTAATGATGATTTTGATAATAAAATAATTGAAATTAGTCAACAAAGTAAAAAATGACGTTTAACGTTATTTTTTTTTATTAAATATATAGATTAATAAATATATTATTGCTATAATTATTATAAGATAGGGTGTGAATAGTGTGTTAGAAGAAAATGTATTAAATAGAGATGAATTAAGTAAAATGAATAGGTATTTTGATGCCTTGAATTATTTGTCAGTAGGACAATTATATTTACTTGATAATCCTTTACTTAGAAGACCTCTTAGATTAAGTGATGTTAAACCAAATGTAGTTGGTCATTGGGGAACTACTCCTGGCCAAAATTTTATTTATATGCATTTAAATAGAGTAATCAAAAAATATGACTTAAATATGCTATATGTATCAGGACCTGGTCATGGTGGTCAAGCCATGGTTGCTAATACTTATTTAGAAGGTACATATTCAGAAATATATCCTAATATTACGGAAGATGCTGAAGGACTAAAAAAATTATTTAAACAATTTTCTTTCCCAGGAGGTATCTCAAGTCATGTGGCACCAGAAACTCCAGGAAGTATTAATGAAGGTGGAGAATTAGGATATAGTCTATCTCATGCCTATGGAGCAGTTCTTGATAATCCATCACTTATTGTTGCTTGTGTCGTTGGTGATGGGGAAGCAGAAACAGGACCACTTGCTACTAGCTGGCATGGTAATAAATTTATCAATCCTCGAAATGATGGAGCGGTTTTACCAATACTTCATTTAAATGGATATAAAATTGCTAATCCAACAATCTTTGCAAGAATTTCAAGAGAAGAACTTGTTGATTATTTCTTAGGTTGTGGATATGATCCAATCGTTGTTGAAGGGGATGACATTAGTTTCGTTCAAGAATTAATGGCAAGAGCGATGGATAAAGCTATTCTTAAAATATTAAGAATTCAAAGAGAAGCTCGTGAAAATAATCATATTATTAGACCACGTTGGCCAATGATTATTTTTAAAACACCAAAAGGTTGGACAGGTCCTAAAACAGCAGATGGTAAACAATGTGAAGGTTCTTTTAGATCGCATCAAGTACCAATTATTGTTAATAAAGATCATCCAGAAAATCTAAAAGAATTAGAAAGATGGTTATTAAAATATCATCCAGAAGAATTATTTGATAAAAATGGTACTTTAATTCCCGAACTAAAAGAATTAGTTCCAAAAGGTAAAAAAAGAATGGGAGCTAATCTTCATGCTAATGGAGGAGTATTGCTTCGTGAACTAAGAACTCCCGATTTTCGTGAATATGGTGTAAAAGTTAAAAAGCCAGGTAAGACAATGGCTCAAGATATGATCGAATTAGGTAAATACGTTCGTGATATTATTAGACTAAATCCTACTAACTTTAGAATCTTTGGACCAGATGAAGCTTTATCTAATAGACTTAATTATGCATTTGAAGAGACTAATAGACAATGGAATGCAACTATCTTCCCATCTGATGAATATATTGCTAAAAGTGGTAGAATAATTGATTCATATTTATCTGAACATATGTGTGAAGGTATGTTAGAAGGTTATTTATTAACTGGAAGACATGGTTTTATGCATTCGTATGAAGCCTTTATAAGAATTGTCGATTCTATGGCAAGTCAACATGCTAAATGGTTAAAAGTTACTAAGGAATTACCTTGGCGTAGACCAATTGCGTCTTTAAACTATATTTTAGCAAGTCATGTATGGCAACAAGACCATAATGGATTTACACATCAAGATCCAGGTTTTATTAATCATTTAGTAACAAAGAAAGCAGATATAACAAGAGTTTATTTGCCACCAGATGCTAACTGTTTAATATCTTGCTTTGATCATTGTATTAAAAGCAAGAATTATATAAATGTTATTGTGGCATCAAAACATCCAAGACCACAATGGTTATCAATGCATGATGCTATTAAACATTGTACTCAAGGTATTGGTATATGGGAGTTCGCAAGTAATGATAAGGGAGCAGAACCAGATTTAGTTTATGCTTGTGCTGGTGAAACTCCAACCCTTGAAGTACTTGCTGCTGTTGATATTTTACATAAAGAAATACCAGAGTTAAAAATAAGAGTAATCAATGTTGTTGATTTAATGAAATTACAATCTAATCATAACCATCCACATGGACTTAGTGATTCAGAGTATAATGCTTTATTTACTCTTGATAAACCAATTGTCTTTGCATACCATGGATATCCAAATTTAATTCACGAGTTAACATACAATCGTGAAAATAAGAATTTACATGTTCGTGGATATAATGAAGAAGGTACAATAACAACACCATTTGATATGCGTGTACAAAATAAAATTGACCGTTACGATTTGATAATGGATGCTATTAAATATGTTCCATCACTTGGAAATAAAGGGGCCTTCCTATATCAATTCTGTCAAGATAAATTAGTTGAACACAAAGAATATATTAGTGAATATGGTGAAGATTTACCTGAAGTAAAGAACTGGGAGTGGGGCAAAAATGAGTAATGAAGAATTTATAATATATTTACAAGATATTTTTGGTGGATTTCTAGGTAATCTTATAATCCTTTTAATAATTGGTATTATAATTGCTATTGAGTTAATTGCTGCTAATATGATTGGTTTAAGGAAAATGTTTATGAAGGCCAAAAAGTCATCATGGGCAGCTTTTGTACCTGTTTATCGTGAATGGGTAATATGTGAAATGGTAGGAATAAGTCCATATTGGGTAACAGTATGTTTGTGCGGTATCTTCTTATTCCCACAAATACCAATTTTTGGGGAGATATTATCTATTACAGTATTAGTTTATTATAAAGTTATTACATCTATTGCGTTAGCAAAATCCTTTAATTATAATAAATCTTATGCTGTAGGAATTGCCTTTGTACCATCCATTTTCTACCTAATAATAGGTTATAATGATAGTAACTATGTAGGATTTAAGAAAAGGGAAGAAAGAATTGAAAAAGGAATTAGAGGTTTTCTAGTTAAACACAGATTTATAAAAAAATAAGAGGTTATTATGTATTCGGAGTATATAAACGATAAAAAGAAAGATGAAATCGAAATTAAACCTTCTAAACCTGATAAGGGAAAGAAGAAAATTAGTGGTGATATATTCATATATATCATTGTTTTTGGCATGGTAATCGCTTTCATTGGATTTATCGTTTATAAGGTTATTACTACTCGTCATTATACTGATCAAGAAATAGAAACGAAATTAGTTGAAAAAGCAAAAGAATATGTAACAACCAATAATATAAAGAAAGAAACATATTTAGATAGTACAAAGCTAGGTGTAAAAGTAAATATAACTTGTAGTAAAATGAGTGGTGTTTTATATCTAAATAATAATTATTATCCAAATATGATGTGTAAAGATTATAAGAGTGACTTATCAAACTTTGCAAATAAAGATGAAAAAATGCAAATTAATGGAGATAGTTTTATTGTAATTCCTGAGGGAGTAACTTTCTATGATCCTTTATATACCATGGAAAATAATGTTAGACGATTTGGTGTTGTAAATGATTCTGAGGGTATATATAATATTGAATATTATGCTATAGAAAATGATATATCAGTTGGTTCTGCTAAAAGAAAAGTAATTGTAGTAAAAAATGATGAAGAAAAAGAATTATATCCAAAAATCGCTTTATCGGGAGATGCTGATTATAAATTAGATAAAGGAACGGAATATCGTGATCCTGGTGTAAGAGCTACTGATAGTAGTAATCATAATCTTGAAGTAAAAACATATCATAATATTGATAGTTTAAAAGAAGGAACGTATCTTGTTACTTATGAAGCTAAAGATGAACAAGGAAGAACATCTTTTGCAAGACGTAATGTAACAGTAACTAATAATGGATACGATATTACAGTTAATGTTTTAAAAGATCCATCTGAAAAAACAAACAAAGAAGTAACAATTAGATTAGAAATAACAGGAAAGAGTTATCAAAAAACAATTCTTCCAGATAATACAGAATCAACAAGTCGTAATGTTTATTATAAAGTATCTGAGAATAATACTTATATCTTTAAAATAATTGATACTCAAAATAAAGAAATTACTAAAGAAGTTGTAGTTGATAATATTAGTAAAGATAAACCGACGGGAACATGTGAAGCTAAAGTCGGAGATAATGTTACAGTAACTGTATCAGCAACATCAACTAATCCAATCGCAGGTTATAAATATAAAATAGATAGTCATCAAAGTAGTTATATAATAGATACTACTTATAAATATGAGAAAAAAAGTGCAGAAAATGTATCAGTACTGGTAAAAGATGAATTAGGTAATGAAACTGAAATAAAATGTACTATAAATAAAACAGATACTGATCCTGTAGCTTATATCGATAATTATGGCAAACCCTGTTTAAAAGGGTTTGTTTGCTATCAACAAAAAAAATATAATAGTTCATCGGTTATCTTTTGTTCAAGTTCAGGTGAAAATTCTTGTCGACCTCTTAATTTATCAGGATGTAGTGTAGTTTCTATGGCCACAATGTTAAGTAAATATAATCATAAGAACACAGAAGGCAAAATACATGATCCTTACTCCTTAGTTAAAGAAGTATATAAATGTAGTAAAAGTTGTTCAGGATGGACGGCAATGACCAATGTTGCTAAAGCTTTAGGTCATTCGATGTCATCACCAGTAGCTGTCAGCAATAACCGTGTTAATACAATAAGAGAATGCTTAAAACATGGTCCTGTAATTATTCACTGTAAGGAAGGAAGATATTCTGATGGTAAACATTTTATGGCCCTTTTAGCTGCTAATAAAAAAGGGGAAGTATGGATTTATAACCCTGCAACTGACGGATCTGATAAAAAAGTTGATACATGGATTGATCCGTCAATCTTAAAATCAGGAAACGTTGATTATTTCGCATGTTTAGGTGATGCCGGCAAGTATAATCAAGATAAAAATAATGCTTACGAACAGTTACAAAAAGACTTAGCAAATTACTAAAACGTAGATATATCAACGAAAAAACAAGTAATGTAAAAAAGGTTTGACTTCAAATCTTTTTTTTGTTATGATAGACAATGTCCATAAAAAATAAAAGCAAATTGAGGTGTAAAATTTAAATGAAAAGTTTTTTAAAGGAGAGGACACGCTTTACTATTTATAGCAATTTATTAATAACTCTTCTTTGTACAGGTTCATTATTTAATGGATACTATCCTGTAAAAATTGATAATGAAGTAACACATGCAAACGCTAGAGAAATCGTGGACACTGATTTGGAGCCACTCTCCGAGGAGGCTTTGCGAGGTAGTGGTAAAAAGAAGTCAGTAACCTTAGTATCTAGTCGTGCAGAAGTTAAATCTTCTAACAAAACTAGTAGCAGCAAGAAAAGTAGTGGCAATTATGTTCCTGCAAAATATAGTTCAGTAACTGGAGATGCAATTGTAAGTTATGCTAAAAGATATATTGGACTACGTTATGTTCATGCAGGAAGAAGTTTAGCTACTGGTACAGATTGCTCCGGTTTCACCAGTTTAATTTTCCGTGAATTTGGTGTTAAGCTTGGGGTAACAGTTCAAAGTCAAGTAAAAAGTGGTAGTTATATTAGAAAAAGTGATTTACAAAAAGGTGACTTAGTATTTTATGGATATCATGGTAGAGCCAGTCATGTGGCTATCTACATAGGAAATGGAAAAGTAATTCACGAATCTACATATAAGTATGGTGTGAAAATTAGCCCACTTAATATGATGCCTTATATTACAGCAAGAAGAGTAATCAATGCTAAGGCTATCGCTAAAGTGGAAAATGCTACAAAAAAAGAAGAAGAAAAGAAGGTTGTTAAAGAAGAAACTGTTGTTGGTAATGTAGCTAATACAAATTCTACCGCGAATACCAATACAGTAACGGAAAATAATGTTGTAAAAGAAGAAAAAGTTACAGCAGAAGTAGTTAACAATCAAGTAGATAATTCTCAAAATGTAGTTGAAACACCACAAGTAAGTACAACCGAAACTCCTAAAGAAGAGGTAAAACAAGAAGTTAAAGAACAACCAAAAGAAGAACCTAAGAAAGAGGAAGTTAAACAAGAAGTACCTACTGAAAGTTCAGTTAATACTGAAACAGAATAGAATCAATTGATTCTATTTTTTTGTGCTATAATATTTTTGGAGGTATTTATGGGCAATAAAGAAATTGATAAAGAAACAGTTAGAGAGGTAGAACAAATATTTTTATCACTTGAAAAAGAATATGTTTTGAGATTATTAGAAATTCCATCTTTTGTTGATTATTTAAGAGAATATTTTGCTTATTCTAATGAAGAGTTAATGAGAAGATTTTCTAAATTACATGAACAAATGGAAAATGGAGAAGTTAAAGAAGAAGATGAAGGTAAAGTGGAACTATCAATGATTGCGTGTGTTCTTGCAATGTCTGATAAAATCAAAGAGTTAATTTTAGTTAGAACTCCAAATTTTAGTGAGGGAAGAAGTAATGGAAGAGGTCGTGGATAGTTTAATCCAAATTAATAAAACAATTAGTGTTATGGAATCATGCACAGGTGGCTTTGTTTCTAATGCCATTACCAATATTCCTGGTGCAAGTAATATCTTTTCTTTTGGAGCGGTTACTTATTCCAATGAATATAAAATAAAATTAGGAGTAAAAAAAGAATTAATAGATGAATACAGTGTATATAGTAGTGAAGTAGCTAAAGATATGTCACGAGCTATTACAACATATACTAATTCTAATTATGGAATAGGAGTAACAGGTAAAATGAATAAACCGGATCCTAATAATCCATATGGGGATGATAGTACAGTCTATATATCTATTTATGATAAAGATAATGATATCTATTATCCTAAAACAATTGTTTTAAAACATGAAATTCGAATTGATAATAAAAATCAAGTATTAGAAGAAATAATTAATATATTAAAAAACTGTTTCAAATGAAACAGTTTTTGTTTTTATTGATATATTTTTACTTCATTGTATTCAAGAGGGCTTAGTTCTATTGGTTTAACATCTTCTATTCCAAATTGGAAGTATGGAAGTAACTTTGTTCTTATTGGATACATTCTATTTGTTAATATGATAGCTTCAAAAGGTTTTAATACTTTTAATTCTTCGATATTAATTAATAGATTGTTTTCGTCTATTCTTCCACATTCTTTGGATATAACATCTAAAGTATGAGCATCATAAGCAATTAAATATACGATGTTACCTATAGCCATTCTAATGAATTCGGTATTTTTAGCACCATATACATTTTCAAGATGTAAAATACTTTGAACTACAAGAGTTAATTTAATATTTAAACTTCTTGAATAAGTAAGGATATCTAAAAAGTTCTTTATGGGTTTAATAGTTCCAAATTCATCAAGGATGAAATTTAATCTTCTAGTTACATCATGATTGATTCTAATAAGGTTATATACTTGGTTTAAAATCATTGGCATAATAATACTTGAATATTTACCATCACTTATAACAAAGATTGCTGTTTTTTCCTTTTTAATATTTTCTAAATCAATATTATTGTTACATAATAGTTTAGTAATAGCATCACGAGAAGTTACAATAGCTATTTTTTGCTTAAATACAGAGATTATTGAACCTCTTGTTTCATTTGGTGCATCAACAATAGGTGATAAGTAAGTATAAACAATAGATGATTTATCAGTTATTTCATTTTTGATTTCATCTAATTTATAACTTAGGTTAACAACACTATTAATATTGATTTCTTCAAGGTTTGCTCTATCAAATAAATATAGAGTTAAACCTGTAAATAAGTTGATAGCTGAATTTTCCCAGAAAGGATCAGCATCTGTTTGATTAAAATCAGATAATAGATTGTAACCAACATTTTCAACTAATTCAATAGCATCATCGATATTACCTTGTTTATATAGTTTGTATGGTATATATAAAGGATTATAGTTATTACCTTTAGTCATATCACGGAAGTTAATAACTTGTACTTTATAACCATTCTCTTTAGCCATACCACTAAATTTATCAAATAATTCACCAGCGTGATCATTAGTAATAAATGATTCACCAGCTTTTATTGATAAATATATTTGTGGCATGATTGTTGCCTGTGTCTTTCCAGAACCTGTTCCTCCTATAATTAGATTATGTACTTCTGAATCATTAACATAAATGCTATCGTCATCATACATAACTGTAACCCCTGATTTCTTTACTTCAGAGTCTCTTGTAATTCTAGTTGCATTATTTAATACTTCGTCTTTTGTTGCCCATCTAGCGTAAGACATAGTATCATCTCCTTTCGTAATTTCATTTTATCATAGAGAAAAAGAATAAGTTAAACAAAAATGGCTTTTGTGATATAATGAGATTGGTGATTATATGTTTTCAAATGAATTAGTATGTAATCTATTAGAGTATATAAATAAAAATATTAATGATGAAATAACAATTATTGAACTATCAAATAGATTTTATTTTGATAAAACATATATTATGAAGAGATTTAAAAGAGAGATTGGTAAATCAATTCATGATTACATTAATATAATGAGGATATTAAATAGTCTTGATTATTATAAATATGATAATTATATATTAAGTATTGCTCTTAAAAATGGTTTTAATTCCATTGAATATTATTCAGAAACATTTAGAAAGATAATAGGAGTTAATCCTTTAAAATATAAAAAGTTTATTAATAGAAGTTTTGATATAACAGATAAAGAAAGAGAATTAATAATAACAAATATAAATGAATGTAATAATTTAAAATCATTTACAAATCATTATTTATCAAGAAGAAAACCAACCATCAAGATGGAAAAAGTATACAAACTTTAAACCACTTGGTGGTTTTTCTTGTATAAAAAATTCTTTTTTGTTATAATATGTACCGTTAAAAAGAGGGGTATTAATATGAAAAGAACCCAAAAAATTAAATATCTAACAATATATAAAGAATGTTTACAAAAAAAGTATTATAATGCATCTTTTGAACCATTACTTGAATTATTATATCGATTAGTTCTTAGTTTTGAAAAGTTTATTCAAAATGAAGATTATAGTAAATATTATATTTCTGGAAGTCATGATAATACATTTTGCTCTATGGGAAATCATGATGTTACATTTTTCCATAAGGGAAGGCGTGATAAAACTTGTATGAATCCTCCTGATTTAGTTTTTAATCCAAGAGTAGATGAAGAATATGATGTAATATGGGATCCAAGATGTGAATTTGTTAAAGAATTAGTGGATTTATTCCCTAAAATAGTTAATGATAATAAACAAGATGAAGTTCTTGATGTTTGTAATATGTTTTTACAAATAGGTAGTGGTTGGTCAAAATTACCTTTTGCTTTAAAATCATTCTTTTATCCAAAAGAAGCTAATGAGGAAGATAGTTATCGATATCACACTATAATTATGGATATAATATCAAGTTATACCTATGAAACGGATATAGATTCTAAGTACTTTCGTGTTTTGCCTAATGATTTAAGAACAATTTTGGATTCTCTAAAAAAATATCGAGATAATATTAATCCTAAAAGTATTGATGATGTTGATCACAAAACAAAATTTGTTGGATATATGAATGTCCTAGTTAATTATTTTTATAAAAATAAATATGATATTAATATTTTTCCAAAAGCCATGGAATATGTTTTTAATCATGCTGAAGATTTAGATGAATTCCGTAGGTTAAATGATCCTAAGTTTAAACATAGTTTTGAAGATGTTTATATTAGTAGAATAATTGATATTTGTACAAAACCAATTCCCATAATAAAGTAGGAGATATTATGAATAAGAATATTAAAGATATATTTTTAGAAATATATTATTTGTGTTTAGAGAAAAAATATTATGATCCTTCTATTGGGTCATTACATGAATTACTATATAAAATAATTATAGGACTTGAGAGTGAATTAAAAAGAAGTGTTGCTGTTAAAATCTTTAAAAATGAACATTTAAACGATGATACAAGAGCAGAATATGTAAGAGATTTAACCCATTTATTTATGAGAATTGTTAAGGATGAAAGAGAAAATCAAGTATATCCTGCTTGTAAATTAATCTTTGATTTAAGTTCCAAAAGATGGTTAGATTTATTAACAAATTTAAAAGTTTTCTTTTATCCAAAAGAAGCTTATGATGAAGAGAATTATCGTTATCATGAATTATTAGGAGAAATAGTAACAGAGTATGTATATAAGAAAAATAATGGTTATGAATGCATTGATGAAAAAGACTTTGATGTACTAGATCCCGATTTTATAAAAATATTAGATATGTATAGAGAGTATCATGCAGGTATTAGAATAAAAGATAGTAATGATTTTAAACGTGTATCAAGATTTGGTAATTATATCGAAAATGTTATTGCATATTATTATAAAGATAAATATGATATTAGTTTATTTCCTAAAGTTTTAGATTATGTTTTTAATAATGTTGAACAGTTAGATGCTTTTCGTGAGTTAAATAATCCTAATAGAGATAAATGTATAGAAGAAGCTCATATTAAAAGAATAATAGAGGGATGTACTAAAAGTAATCCCATAATAAAATAAAAAAGTAATATTTCACTTGAATTTAAATATTAATTGTGCTAATATCTACTTTATAAAAGCAAATGCGAAAGACGTAATTAATTAGCGTTTAGAGAGAATCTATGGTTGGTGAAAATAGAGAAACAAAGATTAATTAAGATCACTTTCAAGTGTGATTTATGGATAAGATAAATACGGTTACGCGTTATAGTTTAGAGTGTATAGTAAATCTATAAATTAAGGTGGTACCACGGTGTTTCGTCCTTATTTTATAGATTTTTTTATTTGTAGGAGGAAGTTATGAAGTTTAAAGAATTAAGTAAAGCACCCGTTAATGTAGTTGAAGAAGAAATCTTAAAGAGTTGGGGTGGCATAAATGAGATTACTAAAAAACAAAATGAATTAAGAAAAAATAGTAAGAACTTTGTATTCTATGATGGACCAGCTTTTGCTAATGGTTTCCCAGGACTTCATCATATGGTTGCTAAAAACTTAAAAGATGCTTTATGTAAGTATCGTGTTATGACTGGTAATAGAGTTGTTCGTAAAGTAGGATGGGATACTCATGGATTACCAGTAGAGAACCATGTAGAGAAGATGCTTGGTATTACATCTAAAAAAGATATCGAAGAAATGGGTGTTGATAAGTTCAATGAAGCATGCCGTAAAAGTGTTCGTGAAAACGAAGCAGCATTCACTGATTTAACAGCAAAGATGGGTCAATTTATTGATACGGATCATCCTTATTTAACTTTTAAGAATGAATATATAGAAACAGAATGGTGGATTTTAAAGAAATTCTTTGAAAAAGGATATTTCTATGAAGGAACAAGAGTTGTTCCATATTGTCCTCATTGTGGTACAGGACTTGCATCTCATGAAGTAGCTCAAGACTATCAAGAAGATGATACAGATACGGTTATCGTTCCATTTAAAGTAAAAGATAAAGATGAATATTTCTTAGCATGGACAACAACACCATGGACATTAATTGCAAATGTTGCTCTTTGTGTTAATCCAGATGCAATATATTCTAAAGTTAAATCTCAAGGATATACATTCATTATGGGTAAAGAATTAGTTAATAAGGTTCTTGGTGATGATGTTGAAATACTAGATGACTTTAGAGGTAAAGACTTAGAATTCATGGAATATGAACAATTAATACCAGAAGTTGAAGCTGATGGAAAAGCCTTCTTTGTTACATGTGATAATTATGTAACAATGGAAGATGGTACAGGTATCGTTCATATTGCTCCTGCTTTTGGTGCTGATGATGCTGAAGTATGTAATAAGTATGGTATCAATGGTATTAATCCAGTAGGTAAAGATGGATGTTATACTGAAGGTCCTTGGAAAGGAATGTTTGTTTTTGATGCTAACTTAGAAGTAATTAAATACTTAAAAGAAAATGATAAGTTATTCAAAAAACAAAGAATTAAACATGATTACCCACATTGTTGGAGATGTCATACACCACTTATTTATTATTCAATGCCAAGTTACTATATCAAAGTATCAGAAATGCGTGATGAATTAGTAAAAGCTAATAAAGAAGTTAAATGGTATCCAGATTATGTTGGTGAAAAAAGATTTGCTAACTGGCTTGAAAATGCTAAAGACTGGAATGTATCAAGAAGTAGATATTGGGGAAGTCCTATTCCATACTTTACTTGCGAATGTGGACATGCCGAAATGTTAGGTTCAATTGAAGAACTTAAAGAAAGAGCAATTGAAGATATTCCTGATGATTTTGATTTACATAAACCATATATTGATAATGTTCATTTAAAATGCCCTAGTTGTGGTAAAGAAATGACAAGAATTCCTGATGTACTAGACTGTTGGTTTGATAGTGGTTCTATGCCATTTGCGCAATATCATTATCCATTTGAAAATAAAGAATATTTTGAAGAACATTATCCAGCTGATTTCATTGCTGAAGGTCTTGATCAAACAAGAGGTTGGTTCTATAC
>JAEEGL011186257.1_pt1 | contig 26206 bp, 20 predicted proteins | sample 9134231 | NCBI WGS metagenome assembly JAEEGL01 (sample SAMN16246548, study PRJNA631951) | gut metagenome | biome: gut microbiome; feature: rumen; material: fiber-attached | host: Bos | place: Iran: Karaj | collected 2018-10
CCGGCGGTACCGCTTCGGATCAGATTGTTACGATCGGCGTCAGCAATTACATTGCCGGTTTCCTGGACAGCCTGATTGGCGCGAAGGTGGGAGAGACCGTCACTGCGAACCTCTCCTTCCCGGAAGACTATCACGCTGCGAATTTGGCCGGAAAGCCTGTTACGTTTGAGATTACGGTCAATTACATTCAGGGCGAGGAAATCCCGGCAGTGTTAAACGATGCGTGGGTGGAATCTTATACCCAGGGAGATTATAATACGGTGGACGGCCTGAAGGGTTATATCTACGACCGACTTACGGAAAACAAGGCAAACTCGGCCAAGACGGAAGACAACGGCGCGGTGTGGACGCAGGTGGTAAACAACGCCACATTCTCCGGCTTCCCGGAGGGTCTGGAAGAGTATTATTATAATGATCAGAAGAGCCTGCTTACCCAGTATGCGGATTATTATGGCGTTACCTATGCAGAGTACTGCCAGATGATGAACCGCACGGAGGATGAGGTAGAGGAGCTCCTTCATAATTACGCGACGGAGAACTCCAAGTCCGCCATCGTGAACCGGACGTTGGCAGAGGTGTATGGCCTGGCCGTGTCGGAAGAGGAGTATCAGGCGCACCTGCAGGAGCTGGCGACACAATATGGCTACACGGACATGACCCTTTTAGAGCAGCAGGCCGGCGGCCGCGTGCAGATCGAGGATAACCTGCTCTTTAACAAGGTCATGGAGAAGCTGATGGAGAAGGCCGTGGCTGTGGCTGCGCCGGAGACGGAGGCTGCTTCTGAGCCTGCGGAGAGTGAGAGCGCAGAGGAAGAGACCAAGGCTGAGACTGAGACGAAGGCTGAGGAAGAGACCAAGGCCGAGGCTGAGACGAAGGCTGAGGAAGAAACCAAGGCCGAGGCTGAGACGAAGGCTGAGGAAGAGACCAAGGTCGAGACTGAGACGAAGGCTGAGGCTGAAACCAAGGCGGAAGCTGAGACGAAGGCCAAGGCAGAATAAGAGCTTAAAATAGGTTCGGTGAAACAGGACTGTTTTAGCAGCAAGCTTTGCCGCTGCGAAGGACAGTCCTGTTCCTATTTATACAGCAGGAGCATAAGAGGTACAAAAAATGGAGAAGGAGAACGAAACCGGACAGGTGCTTTCCAAGGACTTGACGGAAAATGCCGGCAAAGGGAAAACAAAAAAGAAATGGACAGTTTTACTGTGGATTGTTTATGCGCTCGTGATTGCGGCAGCCGGTTTGTTTGTGGTAAGCTGGTGCAAGGATACGGCGGAAATTGCGGATGAGTGGTACTATCTGGCATTAGTTTCGTGTGCGGCAGGTTTCCTCTTAGCTGTCTTTCCCGTAAAACTTCCGAAGGGGCTGTCGGCTCTTTTGATGATTGTTATTCCCGTTGGCAGTTTTTACCTGCTGGAGTGGATGACGCACGATCCGGAGATGATCGTGATGTCGGTGAAGGTACTGGAATATATCTTCTACTGGCTGTTATTTATGCTTGCGTTTTCGCTGTGCGGGCGGGCGGACGTGGGGTATTTTCTCGCGACCGCGTTTGTGCTGGTGATCGGCCTGGCCAATTATTTTGTCATGGATTTCCGGGGAAATCCGATCCTGCCCTGGGATTTAACCGCGGCCGGGACGGCGTTTTCCGTTGCCGACAATTTTGTCTATCAGGGAACCTTTGAGGTCATGTGGAGCCTGTTAGGCTTTCTGGGGATTTTCGCGGTTATTCCGAAGCTGGACCTTCGCGTTCGCACGGCGAAGGTACGTGTCTTCTGGCTCGCCCTTGTCTGTATTCTATCGTTTGCTTATTTCCGTGCGCTGCAGGTCAAGGAGTTTAAGACAAAGACCCAGGTTTACGAGGAGCCGTTTACGCAGTGGCATGTATATAAGAAAAACGGCTTTTTTGTGAGTTTTCTTGTTAATATGCGCTTCATGGATCTGTCCGTGCCGGAGGGGTATTCGCCAGATGCGGCGAAGGCTATTTTGCAGGAGGCAAAAGAAGCATCCCGGGCAGGGCAGGATCCCGCAGGTGTGCCGGCTGGCTCAGAAGGAGAGAAGGAAGAGTATCCGAATATTATTATCATCATGGATGAGGCCTTTTCCGATCTGACCGTTCTGGGAGATTTTGAGACGAACAAGGCGGTGATGCCGAATATCGACAAGCTTTTAAGGGGAGATAACGTGATCTCCGGGGCCCTGTACGTGTCCGTTTTCGGCGGCAACACCGCCAATACGGAGTTTGAAGTGTTAACCGGCATGTCCTGCGCGTTTCTGCCTTCCGGGAGTACGGCGTACCAGCAGTATATCAAGCATGATACGCCGTCCATGGCTTCGATCTTAAAGAACTACGGCTACGAGACGCTGGCCATGCATCCGTACGGCGCCACCGGCTGGAACCGGGATGAGGTCTATCCCTGGCTGGGGTTTGACCGGGCGATGTTCAAGCCGGATTTTGCCGAGCGGGCGGTTCTTCGGAACTATGTGTCCGACAAGGCTGTGGTGCGTCAGATCATCCGGGAGTACGAGGCGAAGAAGGAAGACGCACCGCTGTTCGCCTTTGCGGTGACCATGCAGAACCACGGCAGCTATTCCAAGAGCTATGATAATTTTACGCCGGATATTTATGTTACCAATCCGGATTTAGGCAAGCTCCCCAAGACGGAGATGTATCTGACGCTTTGCCGCTGGACGGACGATGCGGTGCGCAAGCTGGTCGAATACTTTAAGGCGGTGGATGAGAAGACGCTGATTGTCTTCTTTGGCGATCATCAGCCGGCGCTGCTCGAAACCAAGTTCTTTAAGGAGCTTTTGGGGAAGAACCCGTCTGAGCTGACCTGGAAGGAGCAGGTGGCGCGCTATCAGGTGCCGTACTTTATCTGGGCCAACTACGATCTGGGCGAAATGGAAAGAGGCGGCTTTGATACCAGCGCCAATTACCTGTCCTCGATTGTCATGGAGGCGGCGGGCCTCCCGAAGACGGACTTCCAGCTTTACCTGGATGAGCTGCGGGAAACGTTTCCGGCGGTCACGGCAGGCTTTTATTTTACGGCGGACGGCGAAGTGCACGAGGTGACCGAGGAAGCCATCGCGGCGGAGCCGCTTCTTAGGCAGTATGAGATTGTGCAGCACAACGATCTGTTCGACTGGAAGAACCGGGTGGAAGGTTTTTTGGCGGAGTAAAAAAGTGAGAAACGTAACTCCCGGGAGTGCCGGAAGAGATTTTGCGCGAAAAGCACAAGAAAAAGTATAAAAAATTTCGAAATTCCATCAGCTTTTTGTTTAGAATTTGGTTATACTCTCGGTTGAAAATAAACCTTCAGGAGGATCGTACCAATGAGTATTATCACTGACATTCTGGCTGTGCTCGGCGTTGTCTTAAACGGCCTGCCGCAGGGACTTTTAGCGCTTAGCCTTGGGTTCGCGTCCATTCCGACCGCGCTGGCCTTCTTTACGGGTGCCATCGGAAACGCTGTGACGCAGAACGTGGCTCCCATCTCCTTCCAGGCGGAGACCATCACCTACGCCGGAACCGCGGGCAAGAATCGCTCGGAGTGCTGCACCATGATTTTCGTGGGCGGCGCCATTATGGCGGTCATCGGCTTTATGGGCGCGTTAACCAGTCTGGTTGACTTTATCGGTGTGGACATTGCCAACGGTATGATGGCCGGTGTCGGTATCATCTTAACCAAGGCTGCCATCGACATGATCGCGGCGGATAAGCTGGCCGGTTTTGTTTCCCTGGCTTCCGCTCTGATTACCTACTATTTCTTCCAGGCGGACGGAAACGTGCTGGTGTACACCATCGTGATTTCCGTGGTGGCCTCCTGCGTGGTCAGCAACCTGGTGCAGAAGGAAAAGAAGACCATCGACGTGGTGGATGACAACTTCAAGATTCAGAAGTTTACCTTTAACCGCAACGTGATTCTGGGCGCGCTGGGCATGGTGTGCTTGAACATTGGCTCCAACATCTCCTTCGGATCCATCACGGCCAGCATGGCTCCCACGGCACACTACAACGTGGACCAGCTGACGGTGATTTCTTCCCTGGCGGATATGTTCTCCTCCCTGTTCGGCGGCGCGCCTGTCGAGTCCATCATTTCCGCGACGGCGGCGGCTCCGCACGCGGTGTGGGCCGGCGTAGCCATGATGGTGGTGATCGGCGTGATCCTTCTGTCCGGTCTGCTTCCGAAGATCGGCAAATTTGTTCCGGCTTCCTCCATCGCAGGCTTCCTGTTCGTGCTGGGTATCTTTAAGACGGTGGCGTTAGACGCTCCCGCGGCCTTAGCTTCTGCGCCGGTTGTCGGCAGCATCACGATGGTGGTGACGGCCGTCACGAACCCCTTCATCGGCATGGTGGCTGGCATTGCGGCCAGACTGTTGGGTCTGTAAGTCGACTATTGCAATTAGCAAGTGGCAACCCTGGCAGGAGAATTCCTGCCGGGGTATTTTTGAGAAAATGATGAAAAGTAACTACTCAGCACAGGTATGCTGCTGAGTTACGAGTAAAATGGAATGGGGGTATAAACCTGTGAAGAACTACAAGATCAATGTTTGCGGCGTGAAGAGAACCCTTCCCTTTATCGCCATCAACGATACGCTGGCGTTCGCGAGCTTTGTGGTGATCAGCGATACGGAGCTGGTGCGCGCGGCAGCGGCGGAGTTGGTGAAGAAAATCCCGGCGGATGTGGAAATTCTGGTCACGGCGGAAGCCAAGGGGATCGTGCTTTGCTATGAGCTCAGCCGTCTTCTGAACATGAAGTGCTTTGTGGTTGCCCGTAAGAGCGTGAAGTCCTATATGCGCAATTTCGTGGGTGGTGAGGTGAACTCTATTACGACGAAGGGGACGCAGAAGCTGATCCTGGACGGCGTGGACGCGGACCGCGTGCGCGGCAAGCGTGTCTGCCTGGTGGATGATGTCATTTCCACCGGCGAATCAATCAAGGCTCTGGAAGAGCTGGTAAAGGAAGCCGGCGGTAATGTGGTCTCCCGTGTGGCTATCCTGGCGGAAGGCGATGCCGCGAAGCGCACGGATATCGCGTTCCTGGAAAGACTGCCGCTCTTTGAGAAGGATGAGAACGGAGAGTATCAGGAGATTTAAGCAGAAAGTTTAAAGTGTAAAGGGAGGTTGCCTATCCAAAAGAAGGGGAATCTCCCTTTACATTTATGGCAAATAAAGGTACAATACGGCATCAACAATGGTGTCGGGCACCGGTATGGGGGGGCGTATGGAAGTTAAGAAAATTGAAACCGACCACCTTCTGTGGAAGCTGTTTTCCACCTGCTTTGTGATCAGTGCCTGCACCTTCGGGGGCGGGCTGGTGATTATGTCCATGCTGCAGAAGAAGTTTGTGGAGGAATTAAAGTGGATCGACCAGGACGAGATGATGGACCTGATCGCCATCGCCCAGTCCTGCCCGGGGGTGATGGCGGTGAATACATCGATCATCATCGGCTACCGGGTGGCGGGGCCTTTAGGCGCGATCATTACGATGCTGGGCACGGTCACGCCGCCCATGGTGATTTTGTCGGTGATCTCTGTTTTTTATAAGCAGTTCCGGGAAAATGATGTGGTGGCAATCCTTTTAAAGGGGATGCAGGCCGGCGTCGCGGCCGTCATGATCCACATGACCTACACGATGAGCGCGAATGTGCTAAAGGATAAGAAACTGTCTGCGCTTGTCATGCTGATCGGAGCAGCGGTGGCGGCTGTTTTCCTGAACGTGGATATTATTGTGATTCTTTTGGTGTGCGGTGTGATCGGAGGTTTTTTGGCCTTCTATGAAAGCCGGACGGAGCAGAAGTGAGCGGCAACGATAGGGGGAAATCTATGATTTATCTGCAGCTTTTACAAGTGTTTTTCCTGATCGGCTGCTTCAGCTTCGGCGGAGGACTGGCCGGCATGGAGCTGATCCGCCAGCGGGTGGTGGACCAGCAGGGGTGGTTGACCACGCCGGAGTTTTCGGATGTTGTATCTATCTCAGAGATGACGCCGGGCCCGTTAGGCATTAACATTGCTTCCTTTGTGGGCGTGCGGGTGGCGGGGGTTCCCGGATCCGTGATTGCCACGCTGGCCTACGTGCTTCCTTCGGTCGTCCTCGTGATGGTTATGGCCATGGTATACTATAAATACCGGTCACTGAAGGGCGTGCAGGGGGTGCTAAAGGGGCTTCGCCCGGCCATTGCGGCCATGATCCTGGCCTCCGCCGTCAAGATGACCTGCAACGCCCTGTGGGGCGGCGTAAATGTGGTGGATCTGCCAAACACCAATTATATCGCGTTCTTTGTGATGGCGCTTATGCTGGTGCTGCTGCATTTTAAGAAGCTGGGGCCCGTGCAGGCGATTTTGGGGAGCGGCGTGCTGGGCGCGGTTTTGTACGCGGTGTTTGCGTAGTGCTTAAATAATAACTTTGTAACGAATATTTAAAAAAACGTCATACATATTTCTTTGACTTTGCGTAACCCTGCCGATAGAATAAGAAGATAATGAGGGGAAAGTGTTTTGCGGGGGGAAACCATTGTTCCGGCGACAAAGGCCGGGGGATTCCGCTTGAAAACAGGAGATATTGTATGATTATACCGTTCCAAAATTTGTATCCGGCCATGGCGCTGGACGTGTTTGTCGCGGAGAATGCCACGATCATCGGCGATGTGGAATGCCGCGCGGGATCGTCTGTCTGGTTTGGCGCCGTGCTGCGCGGGGATTCCGGGAAGATCACGATCGGAGAGAATTCCAACGTGCAGGACAATGCGACGGTGCACAGCGACGAGGGCTTTGAGGTAAACATCGGAAATCACGTGACCATCGGGCACAATGCGGTGGTGCATGGCTGCACCGTGGGAGACAACACACTGATCGGCATGCACGCAACGTTACTGAACGGCTGCCGCATCGGGAAAAACTGCCTGATCGGCGCAGGCGCACTGATCCCGGAGGGAAAGGAAATCCCGGACGGGTCGCTTGTCATGGGCATTCCCGGGAAGATTATCGGGCATGTGTCGGAGGAGCAGGTCCGGAATATTCTGGAGAACGCGAAGGTTTATGTGGAGCATGCGCAGGCATATTTGAAGAGTTAAAAAAGCGTCCTTTAGGGCCGCTTTTTTAAATATAGAGGAATGGTTCTTCCTCATCTATTTCTTCTCGTTTGTACAAGCGCTCTGATTTGTTCCGAATGACGTACAAAGAAATTTTCACACCTGCAGGGGTTTACAAAGCCCCGCTGTCTGTGTTATGAAAATAGGCGGCGTTTTGCATTACAATTCTTTCAGGCTATGAAGGAGAAAAACATGATTGGAAACATTCTGACGCTCTTAGGCGGCATCGGTGCCTTCCTCTTTGGTATGAAGTACATGGGAGAGGGCCTGGAGCGCGTGGCTGGCGCGCGAATGAAGGATCTGATGGAAAAGCTCACCCGCAACCCGGTGAAGGGCTTTCTTTTGGGTATGCTGGTGACTGTCGTCATTCAGTCCTCCGCGGCGACCACGGTGATGGTCATGGGTCTGATCAACGCAGGCATCATGGATCTGGCACAGGCGGCCGGCGTGATCATCGGTGCCAACATCGGTACCACCATCACATCTGTCCTCATTGCTTTGGACATCTCCGCCATCGCCCCGTTCTGCATCTTCGCGGGCGCGGTGCTGATGCTGTATTTCAAGAAGGATTCCCAGAAGCATTTGGGCCAGATTATCCTGGGCTTTGGTATTTTGTTCCAGGGTCTGCACACCATGAGCGGTGCCATGTCCTTCCTGCAGGATATGCCTGCGTTCAAGGATTTTGTCGCATCCGCAACGCATCCGGTGGTTGGTCTTTTAGTCGGTATCCTGATGGCGGCCGTCATGCAGAGTTCCTCGGCCGCGGTCGGCGTTGTGCAGGTGCTCGCGCTTGACGGTTTGATGCCGCTCGCGTTCGCGGGATATCTCGTCTGCGGTATCAACATCGGATCCAGCGTGCCGCCGTTCCTGTCGGCCATCAACGCGCGGAACAACGCAAAGCGCGCTGCCTGGATTTATCTGATCTACAACGTGATCGGTGCCATCATCTTCGTGCCGATTACCCTGCTCACGCCTTATACGGATATTCTGGCCGCCAACATCCCGTCGGCCATGTTCCAGGTGTCCGTGTACCACATTGTGTTTAAGGTGGTCACTGCCGCGGTTCTGATGCCGCTCATCAACTGGCTGGTATCCTTAAGCTACCGCTTTGTTCCCAAGGTGGATCACGAGGGCGAGATGCGTCTGGAGTTTATCGATGTCAACCTGATTGCCATGCCGGAGGTTTCCGTGTCGCAGGCGCTTCGCGAGGTGGAGCGTATGGCGAACCTGGTGCAGGAAAACCTGGATCTGTCGGTATACGGCCTGATCCACAACGACATTTCCCAGACCGCGAAGATTGCGGAAAACGAGGAAACCATCAACTGGCTGAACGAAAACATCACCAACTTCCTGGTGAAGTTAAACGCGCTGGAATTTGGCAAGGCCACGTCGGAGACCGTGGGACAGATGTTCCATGTGGTCAACGACTTAGAGCGTATCGGCGATCACCTGATTGCCATCTCCAAGAAGACGCAGAGCTTCTGCGAGAACGGCCTGATCTATTCGCAGGCCGCGCAGGCGGAGCTTCAGAAGATTTACGAGAAGCTGAATTTCGTCTATGGAAAGTCTGTGGAGTCGTTCCTGGAGGATGATCTTTCCGAGGAAGAGCAGCAGAAGCTGAAGGATACGGAAAAGGAAATCGATATGCTGACGATCGAGGCACAGGACAACCACATCGCCCGCCTTCAGGCTGGCGAGTGCGAGACCGAGCCTGGCATCATCTACGCGAAGGCGCTTCACGACCTGGAGCGTATTGGCGATTACTCCATGAACATCGCCTTTGCTTCCACGCCGGAGCCGGCGATCACAGGAGCGGTGTAAAGGAAAAGGGGACGGAAATCCGTCCCCCTTTTTATGCACAGGGCCGCCCAAAGGTTATTGCCACCTGTCGGTGGCGGGCGGCCCGCGCATACGAGTAGGGTGGATTGATATCCTCCCTACTCGATTTTACTGCCTTCTTGGCAGCCTTCCGAGGCAAACCCCCGCCGCGCACACAACCACAGCGTAGAGGAGCATGCGCTGCCCCATCAGAGGATTGTGCAGGGCGTTTAGGTAGTAGTAGGGCGGCAGCAGGTACTGGATTAACGGGAAGCCGCTGACGTCGATGAAGATGGGCGTCAGGATCAGGCAGGCGAGGAGCCATACCGGGATGGTGGCTCCGAAAAACCAGATGTTGGGCAGCAGCCGGGATAAGAGCAGGCAAAAGCCGCATACGCAGAAGATGTACAGGATCATCAGAGGGAGCTCCGTGCCTGCCGTGGTGAACGCGCCCGACAAATACAGCGCGGCGTAGGAGACGATGGCGGCGTCGCCCACCCCGGTTAAAAGGAACAGGAGCGGAAAGACGTTTTTGTGGGAGATGGGCATCCAGTCGAGGATGCCCGCTTCTTTATCCTGCAGGAAAAACAGCGTGACCGCAAAGCCCGTTAAAAGAATGAGGAGGGCCAGGATGCCGCGCAAGGGGCCGGCCAGGTAGTTGCGGCCTTCCCGCACGCCGATAAAATCCGCGTCGTCTAAGTGCGTCACGCGCACCAGGTTGTTGGGGATCCGGTTGCTTTCCAAAAGGTCATAGTAGAGGAGCCGGAGTTCTGTCTTGTCCACCTTCCGGAAATCCCGGACGAGGGACATTTGCTGGATCGCGGCTTCCTGGGCTAAGAGCTCGTGCAGGAGGCCGTACATCTTTTCGCGCGCCAGCGTCAGATAGACGGTTTCCTCGCGCGAGTAGATGGTGATGGGCGCTTTTCCGCGCCCTTGCAGATATCTGGCCAGCTGATTGGTCAAGTCGGCAGGAAGAACCCACAGGGCGTCCGCCTCCGCCTTGGCGACGGCTTCTAAGGCCGCCTCCTTATCTTCCGTGATTTCAAAGTGCAGAAGGCCGCCTGCTTCCAGGAGCGGCAGAAAAATCAGGTCGTGGCTTTCCGACAGTGTGGGGTCTTCGGCCGGTTCCTCGTACAGGTAGATGGAGAGGATGCCGGTTTCCTTGGTGGCCATGGAGCGGAGGCTTAGGACCATGAGCGGGATCAGAAGAAGCACCGCGAGAAACAGCGGCTTTTTGAACAGTCTCTTCTCCAGGAGAAGAAACCAGAGTGCGATACGTTTCATTTTTCTTCTCCTTTCATTTCTTCAGCCGGTATCCGCGGATGAGGACAGAGCAGAGCCAGAACAGGAAGGTGTAGCCTGCCAGCCCTTTGATGCAGAAGGCAGCGTCCTTTTCCAGAAAAGCGCTCTGCAGAAGGTTTACCTGCATGCCGGTGGGCAGATAGACCTGGAGCTCCTGCACTTCCTTCGGAAAATAGGAGAGGAAGTAAAAGCAGCCGGACAGGTAGCCCAGTACCAGGGAGACAAGCAGGGTAACAAGGAGCGTCACGATGGGGTTGTCGGAAAGCTGGCACAGAAAATACTGCAGGGCGGCCATGGAGAAGACCAGCGGAAAAAGACCCAGCAGGAAGGACGGTGCGCTTTCGGAGGGCCCGGGCAGCGTGAAGGAAACGCCGGCTTTGGAAAGGCCAAAGAGAAGGCCGCCTACACACAGCGCCAGGCACAGGAGCAGCACGAGGCTGTAGGCGAATAGTTCGGCCGTCACCTGGGAGATGGCGCCTACGCCGCGGGTACGGATCAGTTTCGGGAGCGAAAAATCGCGCTTCGTGAGCAGCAGGGTGCCGTTTAAGCCCCACAACAGGAGGAACAGAACCACGCCGGCACAGGCATAGTATTCGATCCGGCTTAAGGTGCGCACCGATTCTACGGTTTCCTTTTGATACAGTTCTTCCCGGGAGAGGATCACGTCAAAATAGCGTAGGTTGATCTGGGTGACATCCTTGCTGTCGTACGCGTTTCGGCCGTAGTTTGCCTCCACGTCGACCAGCGTATAGATGGCGGTCTGGCTGGAGGTGAGCACACGGGAGACCATGTCGGCCAGCTCGCGCACCAGTTCCACGCCGATGCCGCCCTGGTTGCCCCCGATCACGAGCGTGACGGGCTTGTTTTCCGCGGTGGTGACGGCGTCTAAAAAGCCTTCCGGGATGAGCAGATACGCCTCTACTTCTTCCGCCTCCAGCATGGCGCGCGCTTCTTCCTCCGTGCAATCGATAAAGTTGACGGAAAAACGGGAGGAATCCATGTGTTCCACCGCGTAGATGCCGATCCCTAAGTAGCTTTCCGAGGTGTCGCCCACGACGGCGACGGAAACCTTCTGCCTGGCGAGGCTCTGGAAGTCCTCCTCGTCTTTTCCGGCCGTAAACTGCGCCCAGGCAAGGCCGCAGATGGCGCCAAGAAGCAGGATCGTCACGAGAAACAGGACGGGAAAGCGCATCAGCATGCGGTGTATTTGCGTTTTCAGATATTGCCAGCGAAGCTTCATCATCCACCCCTTTCCGTTACATCCGGGCGACCAGGGAAGACAGGTCGCCGTCGTAGGCATAGGGAGTTAACGCGCCGTCCTTCAGCAGATAGAGTTTGTCGCAGAGTTCAAACTCCGGGGCGTCGTGCGTGGATAAAAGCAGGATGCCGCCCTGGCGCGTAAATTCGCGGAAGTAGGCGTGGATGGCTGCCTTCGCGGACAAGTCCAAGGCGGCGGAGGGCTCGTCAAGGAGCAGCACCGGCGGGCGGTGGGCCATGGCGCAGCTGATGCTGAGCCGTTTTTTCATGCCGCCGGACATCTGGCGCACCGGGACATGTAAGAAAGACGGAATGTCCAGCATGGCCGGGACGCCGTCCTTTAAATCTTGCGCAAGATCGCGGCTTTTGCCCGCGTACCACAGGCGCAGGTTGTCGAGGGCGGTGAGCTCCTCAAAAAGCGGCGTTCCCTGCGGGACATAGCCGATGGCATCTGCCAGTTTTTTGGGAGAGGAGAGCAGATCGTCTCCGCCCCAGGTGACCTTGCCGCCGTCGGGCTTTAAGATGCCGGCGAGAATGGAGAGCAGCGTGGATTTGCCGCTGCCGTTTTTGCCCACGATTCCGACGCAGGTGCCGGGGTCGGCCGCAAGGCTTACGCCGTTTAGCACCTGCTTTCTGCCAAAGCGTTTTTGTATGTTCTGAATCTCAAATTGCATGAAAAAATCCTTTCAGGTGGGAAGCCACCACGACTTATGCCTAAGTTCATGGAAAAGTGGATGCAAGCAGCCATGTTCCATTGTTTTTAAGCATACTCTTGCTGAGTAGATAAGTTGTAAACAGTTTATCACAATTCGCGGTAATTGCAAATAAGACTATGGACTTTTATTGCGACATGGGCTATAATATTGTAGCACTATCGGAGGGTTTTTCCCGACCGGATAGAGTTACATGTTATATATCCCTGTTAGGGAAGACCCTGAGGGGGGAATTAAAAAAGGAGGTACCAATTATGAAGAACTTGTTGAATGGTCTTGGCCGTCGCAGCATGGCAATGTTCCTCACCCTGGTGATGGCGCTTTCCATGGCGTTTGGCGCATTTGCCGCAGCGGATGAAGAGCAGGTACAGGATCTGAGCGCGCCCGTACAGGAAGCGTTAGGTTCCGCCGTTGACGGACTGGCTTCCATCGCCGGTATGATCCCGGAGGCGTTAAAGGAGATCGCTGCCGAGATCGGCGCAGCAGACCTGTCCCAGCTGAATGAGCTGACCTTAGACGACATCCCTGCTGTGATGCCGGAAGTAAAGCTTCCCGCTTTATCCGGCGGTATCCGCGCGGAGCTTCCGGATGCAGGCGCGCAGCTGGTGGCTGCCCTTGTCGGCATGGATGTTTCCTGGTTTAAGAACGCAGAACTTGACTGGGCGATGAAGGATACGACCGTGAACGCGGCCTTAAGCCTGAACGAGAACAGCCTTGTCACCGCTCTTTTAACCTATGTGGCAGAGTCCCAGACCCTGTACGCGCAGCTTCCTGAGCTGTCCCAGTCCTTTATCAAGATCGCGCTTGGCAAGTACATCGAGCAGGCGGCTGAGCAGGCGGCAGACCAGGGAGGCGCAGCATTAGAGCAGATTAAAGCCATGCTGCCGACGATCCAGAAGGCCATCGCCATGCTTCCCGACTATCTGCCGGAAGGCACCGTAGTGGAGAGCATCGTCAGCCGTTACGGCCACATCCTTGTCGGCATGTTTAAGGATGTCAAGGCACAGCCGGGCGAGATTAACGCGGAGCTTCTTGAAGCGAAGGCCGAAGCTACGGTTTACACCTGCACCATCTCCGAAGAAGAGCTGGCCAATGCGTTCTATGCCATGTTCTCCACCGCGAAGGATGACGAGGAGCTGAAGGGTGTTGTAACCAAGTGCGTCGAGTATGTCAACGCGCTTGCCAAGGAGCTTCCGGAACTGGGCATTTCTGAACTGGATGCGGAAGAAATCTGGACGGGAATTTCCTCTCAGCTTGGCTATCTGGCAGACAGCGCTCAGGGTTCCACCACGGAAGGCGGAAACGCGAAGGCTGGCAACTACTTCCAGGGGAAGGTTTATGTGGATGCGATGGGCATGCCTGCCGGAATCGCGCTCGTGCTGGCCAACGATGGCGAAGAACCCATGGAGCTGGTGCATCTGTACGTGCTGACCATGGAGGATGGCAATGGCTTTGAGCTGGTTGTCAACTCTGATGGTATGGAGATGTTCTCCTTATTCGGTAAGGGTGGCGTCACCGAGACCGGTTTCAACGGAAACTACAAGCTGAACGTTGCCGGCATGACCATGCTGGAGTGCGAACTGCAGAATGTTGGCCAGACCGCTGACGGCTTAACCGGCGCTCTGATCGTGAAGCCTGGCTACGGCCTAGGCATGCTTCTGGGCGACGGCGCTGCCGCGCTCTTAAGCTACAGCCTGAAGTTTGACTGGATGCTGAATAGTGAGGCTGCCATCCTGAACATCAGCGCACTTGACGCGGATCAGGCTGAGCTTGTGAAGCTTTCCTTCGGCTTAGCTCCCACGGCTGAAGTGGTGGAAGCTATCCCCGCTGAGGATGCCACCGTTTACGATGTGGAAAGCGAAGAAGATGGCCAGGCGTACGGCAGCGAGATTGACGTGCAGGGCCTGCTTGAAAAAGTGATCGCGGCTGGCGTTCCTGCCGAGCTGATCAACAGCCTGCTTGGCGGCGCGGAAGAATAAGCGGATAACGGCCTCTCTTTCATAAGAGTAACGAAGCCCGCCCAGGGGAAGCCCTGGGCGGGCTTTTTAAAATTTTCTTGCTTTTTTCACAGATGTGTTATAGGATAGATCGTGCTGGGGGAGCCCGCCGGCTGAGAACGCATTTTACGCGTAACCCCTATTACTTGATCCAGATAATACTGGCGTAAGGAGGCACACAAATGAATACTCTCTTTAGTTTCCTCGTGAACGAGGACAATGGTCTGACGACGGCCGGCTATGTCGTGTCCGCCATCATCATTTTTCTGCTGATCATCCTGGCAAGTCTTTTAGCCGGGAACAAACGGAAAATCGGCGTGAAGGAGCTGACCTTCTCGGCCCTGGCGCTGGCCCTTGCCTATGTCACCAGCACGTTTGAAATGATCAAAATGCCCATGGGCGGTGCGGTCACGCCGTTTTCGATGCTGTTTGTCACGCTGATCGGTTACTGGTACGGCCCCGCTACGGGCCTTACGGCTGCCATCGCCTACGGCTTTCTGCAGCTGATCCAGGGACCGTATATCGTGACCCTGCCGCAGGTCCTGATGGATTACGTCTTCGCGTTCGGCGCGCTTGGCCTGTCCGGCTTTTTCCATAAGGCGAAAAATGGCCTGGTCATCGGCTACGTGGTCGGCATCATCGGCCGTTTCGTCTTCTCGTTCCTTTCCGGCGTCATCTTCTTCGGTGAATATGCTCCGGAAGGCTGGTCCCCGGAAGCCTATTCGGCGGCCTACAACGGCGCTTATATCTTCCTTGAGGGAGCCATCACGATCGTGCTGCTTCTGATCCCGGCGGTTAAGTTCGCCATGGAGCGGGTGAAGCAGATGGCGGTGTCATAGAGATACATGGCCCGGGTCTGACCGTATAAACGGTTACCCAATAAGAATAAATGGAAAAGCAGGGTTCCGGCGGACCCTGCTTTTGTTGACGGTTGAATTTTCCGAGGGAAATGGTACAATGTAGGAAACCTTTACGAAAGGATATTTGCCTTTAAGCATGACGACACGCCTGCAGCTAAAACTATATTTTACGATCAAGCCGGATGGGACGGTGCGGGCGGAGCGCCTGTACGGAAGATCGCACCTGGCGGCGCTCCCTTCGTTTGTCGGTGGGCGGCCGCTGACCGAAGGCGCCCCCTATCTGTTCTCCGCCGCGCGGGATGGGGAGCCGGAAGGGAAGACGGTTTACCTCGAGGCGGAAGATCCTTTTCTTCGCCCGGATGGGGACGGACCTGTGACGGACGGGCCTCTTTCTTTCCGGGAATGGGAGAGCCTGCCGGAGCACTTTGATCCGGAGGAGATGAAGAAGCCCATCTGCGGGCCGGAGCTGGTTTCCGTTCTGTTTCCGGACAGCGTAAAGCGCCTGGGGCGCTATACCTTTTACAACTGTGACGGGCTGCGCCACCTGCGCATGTCCGCCGACCTGCGGGATATCGGTGGAGGCTCGTTTAACGGCTGCCGGAAGGTGACGGATCTGACGTTTCGCCTGGGCGCGGATGAGAAGAGCGGCCTTCGGGAGCTCCTCACGGAGTTAAACGAAACGCTGGCCGTACACCTTTTCTGCGCGGAGGAAGAGACGGAGCGCGCGCGGATCGTCTTTCCGGAATACTTTGAGGAGGCCATCGAGAACACGCCGGCCAGACAGCTGGAAACCCGGGTACACGGCTGCGGGCATCGTTACCGCTACTGTTTTCACGACAAGGCCTTTTTGTTTGCGGAATACGATGGGCTGTTCCCCTGGCTGATGGAGCAGGAGCGGGCGTCTCTCGCGGCCGAGGTGGCCATCACCAGGCTGCGCTTTCCCTTCCGGCTTTCCGAAGAGGCAAAGAAGCGATACGAGGGATTTCTGGCCGAGGGAAGCGATGCCATCGCGCGGCTGTGGCTGAAGGAAAAGGCTGTGGAGAATCTGAAGTTTCTGGCGCTCCTTCCGGGGCTTACAGAAGAGAAGCTGTCGCAGATGATCGATCTGGCCCGGGAGTCCGGCCGGACGGAGTTTACGGGGTGGCTCATGGAAACGCGGCACAAGCGTTTTCCGGCGCAGAAGAGAAGATTTTCCTTCTAACTTGAGAGAAAAAAACCATGATAGATGATTTGACAGGCTCCGGCCTTTTAGCGGAAGAAAAAGAGGTGCTCTTCGGCGGGGCGTCACCCGCCATGAAAGCGCTGCTTTCCGGGACGGAAAAGAAGAAAACTCCCATGCAGCAGCACCTCTTAAGCCTGAAGGAACAGGAGGATCTGTGTGAGGATATCCTGCGAAACGCAAGGACAGAGCTGTATATGAGCATGCGCTTTTTAGACATTGCGCTGTCCTCCTTAAAGTTCACCCCGTCAGCGGAAGGTCCGGTGTTTGCCACCGACGGGTACAGGCTGCTGTATCACCCGGAAAAGCTTCTGGCGATCTTTTATGAGAGCCGGATTCCGGTGAACCGCGCGTACATGCATATGCTCCTTCATTGCCTGTTTTGCCATCCGGACGGGCGGGGAAACAGAGCGAAAGAGTACTGGGACCTGGCGTGCGACATCGCCGTCGAATCCATCTTAGACCGCCTTCCCCACCGGTGCGTCCATGTGCAGCCCAAAATGTTCCGGGCTGATGTATACCGGCGCCTAAAGGCCATGCGGCCGGTGTTAAACGCGGAGAGCATCTACCAGGACCTTCAGGAGATGGAGCTGTCGGAAAAACAGTACGAACGGCTGGTGCTGGAATTTTTCGTGGATGATCACCGCATCTGGGAGGAAAATGAAGGCCCGAAGGCCGAAATGCCGAACCGGAAGAAGGACTGGGATGAAAAGCGCGAAAAGATGCAGGCTGAGATGGAGTACGTGGGGAAGGAAGCGGCCGAGGAAGCCCGGGACTTACTAAATGCTGTGCGTATGGAAAACCGGGAGCGCTACGATTACCGAAGGTTTTTGCGCCAGTTTTCCGTCATGAAGGAAACGCTGCGGGTGGACACGGATTCCTTTGATTATATTTATTACAACTACGGGATGGAGATGTACGGAAACATGCCGCTCATCGAGCATCTGGAGACGAAGGAAGAAAAGCGGATCGAGGACTTTGTGATCGTGATTGACACCTCGCTTTCGTGCTCCGGTGATCTGGTGCGGCGGTTTCTTTCGCAGACCTACGAGGTGTTATCGGCGCAGGAGAGCTTTTTCCGAAAGATCCACGTACACATCCTGCAGTGCGATGAAAAGGTGCAGAGCGATACGCTTATCACAAACGGGCAGGAACTGGCCGATTACATGGACCATCTGGAAATCAGGGGCCTTGGCGGGACAGATTTTCGCCCGGCTTTTGCCTATGTGGACCGGCTTCTGGCGGCCGGGGAGTTTACAAAACTCAAGGGTCTTATCTATTTCACGGATGGGTACGGGATTTACCCGGTACAGATGCCGTCCTATGACACGGCCTTTGTGTTTTTGAAGGATGACTATTCGGACATCGAGGTGCCGTCCTGGGCCATCAAACTGATTTTAGATCCCGAGGATTTAAAAGGGGAAGAGAAGATTCTGGAGGGACGTGCGGATCCTTTCTCACTTGATCCGGATAGCGAGGAATAATCGTCAGGAAATAACGAGCGAATGGCGCGGCGTTTGAAGCATGCTGGATTTGCAGATGAGTCCTGACATGCGAGTTTATAAAAAAGGGAACACTGTCGGAATGAATATAAAAAGAGCGAAAGACGAAATCAAAAATACGATCGAGGCATACTTAGCCCGGGATGAGCATGGGAATACTATCATCCCCGTGATGCGCCAGCGGCCGGTGCTCCTGATGGGCCCGCCCGGGATCGGAAAGACGCAGATCATGGAGCAGATCGCCCGGGAATGCGGCATTGGCCTGGTGGCGTATACCATCACCCATCACACGCGTCAAAGTGCCATCGGTCTGCCTTATATCGTCAAGAAGGAATACGGCGGGGAAGAGCAGTCCGTCACGGAGTACACGATGAGCGAGATCGTCGCCTCCGTGTACGACCGCATCGAGGAAACCGGGCGGAAGGAAGGCATCCTGTTCATCGATGAGATCAACTGCGTTTCCGAGACCTTAGCGCCCACCATGCTGCAGTTTTTGCAGTACAAAACCTTCGGAAACCACCGCGTCCCGCAGGGGTGGATCATCGTCTGCGCGGGTAACCCGCCGGAATACAACAAATCGGTCCGGGAGTTTGACATGGCCACCCTGGACCGCGTGAAAAAGATTGAGGTGGAGGCGGACTTTGAGGTTTGGAAGGAGTACGCCTACGGAAACCACGTGCACCCAGCGGTGATTGCCTATCTGAACGCGAAGCCGGCCCATTTTTACCGGCTGGAGACAACCGTGGAAGGCCGCATTTTTGCCACGCCCCGCGGCTGGGAGGATTTGTCTACCCTGGTCTGGATCTACGAAAAGCTGGGGAAAACGGTGGACCGCGAGGTGACGGTGCAATACTTGCAGCACCCGAAGATCGCGAAGGATTTCGCGAACTATCTGGAGCTGTACTACAAGTACCAGACCGATTACCGGGTGGACGAGATTTTGGCCGGCGTCTTTGATGAACATACGCTGCGGCAGATTTCCCTCGCACCTTTTGACGAAAAGCTGAGCGTCATCAGCTTGCTTCTGTCGCGCCTGTCGGTGGGCTTTTCCGCCGCGCTTCGCAAGGAAGATCTGCTGACCCTGGTCTTTGAGCGCATCACGCCCTGGAAAGAGACGCTTGAAGGAGGAGCAAACGGCGCAGAGGCAGCACTGCTCAAGGCATCGGAGGATGGTAGTAAAGCAGATCTCCTTCCCTGGGAAAGTCTTCTGGCGGAAGCTTCGGTCTTATCCGGCGTTCGGGAGGAAAAGCGCCGGGCCGAGCTCATCACCCGCGAGGAGGATTATCTCTTAGGCGATGCCATCTTGTTTCTGGAAAGCCAGGCAAACGCGCTGCAGGCTCAAAGGATCACGGAGCCGGAGGAAGCCATCGCGCGCGTGCGGGAAGCCTTCGGAAAAGAGCAGGATGAGTTTGACGAGAGGACGGCCGATGCCCTTCAAAAGCTGGAGCATGCCTTTGACTTTATGGAGGCGGCCTTCGGGGACAGCCAGGAGATGGTGATCTTTTTGACGGAGTGCAACACAAACCGCTTCAGCGTCCGGTTCCTGAAGGAAAATGAATGCGAGCGGTATTATGAATATAACCGGCGACTGTTGTTTAAGGACCGGGAGGAAGCCATCCGAAGAAAGCTTCGGGGAGAAATGTAGGTTTGCAAGGAAGCAATGCGTCGGCGTTGCGATCCGTTTTTTCAGTTAAGACAGAGTAAGAGAGGAAGGATGTTATCATGAAGAATTTATATGAGCTGGACAAAAGCGTTTACACAGGGATTCACCTCAAAAATCCGGTCCGCAAGGTGTCGGAGATGGAAGTGGAGCGCCAGATCCAGCAGATCTTAGAGAGCAACGCGACGAATGAACCCAAAGACGGCCCGGCCGCCTGGGGCGATACCGCCGTGATCGACTACGAAGGCTTTAAGGACGGCGTGGCCTTCCCGGGCGGAAAGGGGACCCAGTTCCCGTTAGGGCTCGGTTCCCGCACCTTTATCCCCGGCTTTGAAAGCCAGCTGGTGGGACATGCCGCCGGTGAGGATGTGGATGTAAAGCTCTCCTTCCCGGTCAACTATCAGGAAAAGAGTCTGGCCGGGCAGCCGGTTGTCTTTAAGGTTCACATTCACCAGATCGTCCAGAAGAAGCGCCCGCAGTTTGACGATGCATTTGCCAAATCCAAGGGCGAGGAATCTGCGGAAAAATTCCGCGAAGCCATCAAGGAGCAGATCCAGAATTACTACAACGGTCAGGCTGTGCAGAACATGAATAACGAGCTCGTGAAAGCCGCCTGCATAAACGGCCATCTGGTCCCCACGGAAGAGATGAAGGACGAAGCGACGAAGGAAGTGATCGAGGAGTTTAAGGTGCGTCTGGCACTGGGCAAGAAGACGATGGAACAGTTCCTTGCCCACAACCATATGACTGAAAAGGACTTTGAGAATCATATCCGCGCGCAGGCGGAAAGCGGTGCGCACATCCGGGCGCTTCTCGGAACCATCGCGAAGCAGGAAGGCATCTGGCCGGACGAGGCGGCTGTAGAGGCTTTCTATGAAGGTGTGGCCAAGGGAAATCACCGCACGGTGGAAGAAATCAAGGAAATATTCCCTTATTATCTGGCCGAGTACAACGTCACCATGGAACGGGCCACTCGCTTTATGCGTGACCACGCGGTCGTGGAAGAGAAGGCATGAAAAAAACGGGAAACGAAGCCGGAAACGCAGGGCAAACGCAATCTTCCAGGCGGACCTGGACGCGGGATGAGCTTTTTATGAAAGAGGCTCTGCGCCAGGCAAAGAAGGCCTACAAGCTGGGGGAAACTCCCATTGGCTGCGTGATTGTCTGCGGCGATGAAGTGATCGCCCGCGGATACAACCGCCGCAAGACGGATCAGAACACGCTGTCCCATGCGGAGATGACCGCCATTAAACGCGCCTCCAAGCGTCTTGGCGACTGGCGGTTGGAAGGCTGCACCATGTATGTGACTCTGGAACCGTGTCAGATGTGCGCCGGAGCCCTGGTGCAGGCCCGCATCGACCGTGTGGTGATGGGATGTATGAATCCCAAAGCCGGTTGCGCCGGATCCATTCTGGACCTGTTTCATATGCAGGAATTTAATCATCAGGTGGAAACGGAGAAGGGGGTACTGGGAGAAGAGTGCAGTCTTCTTTTAAAGGATTTCTTCCGGGAGCTGCGCATCCGGGTGAAGGAAGAAAAGCTGGCGGCAAGGCAAGGGCATTAGCGCCAAGGGCGCGACATACGCCGCAGGCGGATGGCCTGGAATCTGTGCTGCTGAGTAGTTACAAAAAAACTATGTAACAGACATATTGGTCCGCACATACGCTTTCTTCAATCTTGGGAAAGCAGATGCATATCACGATTATTATGCGAAGACAGCGCTATATGAATTAGATAGCAAGCGATATGCAGAAAAGAGATTTGAACAGGCGAAAACCTTTGGGGGGAGCGTTTGCGATAAAGCATTTGACAAAAGGCGGGGAAGACGCTATACTATTCTGGTCCGTACAGCTGGGGAGATAGCGGTGCCCTGTACCTGCAACCCGCTACAGCAGGAGTGATATCCGGCCCCGGGGTATTTCATGGCGGAGCTGCCCTTTGTAAGTGGCGTTGATGTTCGGGTCTTACGCGACGGAAACCCGTGAACCGTGTCAGGTCAGGAATGGAGCAGCACTAAGCGGGAGCTTTCGGGTGCCGTAAGGGTGCCTGGGCTGAGCTAACTGCGAAGGTAACGTCTGTTGTGAGTATTTCAAAGCCGGATGTACGGACGCTTTAAAAGTTTAAGGAAGATACAAGGCCTCTGTGGAGAAACGGTTCTCTACAGGGGCTTTTTGCATTGAAGCCGGCTTTCCTCGAAAGCAGAGCGGCCCATTTTTTCATTTCCCCTTGCCCCGGGAGGAATTCTTTTGTATAATGAGTCCAAATGGGGACGCACCGGATAAACGGCTGACCGCGTCCGATGAAGAAGAGACTGGTGGAGGGAAAGAATGTCCTATACCGCGTTGTACCGAAAATGGCGTCCGACCACGTTTGAAGACGTAAAGGGTCAGGACCCCATCGTGACAACCTTAAAAAATCAAATTGAAACCGGGCGGATCGGACATGCCTACCTGTTCTGCGGAACGCGGGGAACCGGAAAGACGACGGTGGCCAAAATTTTTGCCAGAGCCGTTAACTGTGAGCATCCGGAGAACGGAAGCCCGTGCGGGAAGTGCGCCTCCTGCCAGGCCATTGCCCGGGAAGCCTCCATGAACGTGAGTGAGATCGATGCCGCGTCCAACAACGGCGTGGACAATATCCGCGATCTGCGGGAGGAAATCAAATACTCGCCCACGGAAGGAAAATACCGCGTGTATATCATCGATGAGGTGCACATGCTGTCCGGCAGTGCCTTCAATGCCCTTTTAAAGACGTTAGAGGAGCCACCGTCCTATGTGATCTTTATCCTGGCGACAACGGAGCCGAACAAGATCCCCATCACGGTGCTGTCCCGCTGCCAGCGGTACGATTTCAGGCGGGCCCCTTTGGAGACGATCTATGATCGCCTGCGGGAGATGACCGATGCGGAAGGTGTGCCTGCGGAGGAAAAGGCGTTAAAGTTTATCGCCAGAAAGGGCGATGGATCTTTTCGCGATGCCATCAGCTTGCTGGATCAGTGCATTGCGTTTCACGCGGGCAAAGAGCTGACCTTCGACCGGGTTCTGGATTCTTTGGGGGCCGTGAATACAGAGATGTTCAGCCATCTCTTCCGAAACGCGGTGGCCGGGGAAGCGCTCGCGTGCCTGAAGGTTGTGGAGGAGATTACGGAGAGAGGGCGCGATCTGTCGCAGTTTGCGTCGGATTTTGTCTGGTATCTCCGGAACATGATGCTGGTGAAGGCTGCGGACGGGGAGGAGGACTCCCTGGAAATGTCCGCCGAGGATTTAAAGACGCTGAAAGAGGAAGAGCCGTTAGCGGAAATGGATACGCTGATGCGCTATATCCGGCTGTTCTCGGATCTGCTGAATCAGATGCGCTATGCGGTCAATAAGCGCGTGCTTCTGGAGATGGCGATCATTCGCCTGTGTCGGCCGGAGATGGAAAAGGACCTGGAATCCATCCTGCAACGCCTTGACCGTGTGGAAGCCAAAATAGAAAAAGGCGTGGCCTTCCGGCAGGAAGCGGGAGGCGCGTTGGCGAAAGACGCGGAAGAAGAGGCCGGACCGAAAGAAGAGCGCGTGGTGGAATTAGAGCCAGCGGTGTATGCGGATTACCAGGCCATTATGAGCAACTGGAGGAAAATGCTCCGGGATTTGGGCGGTACCATGCAGCCGGCGCTTGCAAGCTGTCAGGTTGAGCCGATGGAGAATTCGACCATGCGGCTTTGCTTCACGGAAAAAGGAAAATATTTTATTGTCAATCGCCCCGAAAAACTCCAGGAGATGGAAAAATATGTAGCGGAGCATTTCGGGAAGAGTATACATTTTGAGACAGCCCTTATGCATGGCGGCGAGCAGGAGAAAACCACCTATGTCAGCCGCGAGGAGGCTGCGGAAAAAATTTTAATGCCTATAGAGACGGAGGAATAGAAAATGGCGAAACGAGGCGGTTTTAACGGCATGGGAATGCCCGGAAATATGAACAATCTGATGAAGCAGGCACAGCGCATGCAGCGTCAGATGGAGGAGACCCAGAAAGATCTGGAGGAAAAGACCTATACGGCTTCCGCCGGCGGCGGCGCCGTGGAAGTGACGGTTTCCGGCAAGAAGGAAGTGGTCGCGGTGAAGTTGAAAGAGGAAGTGGTGGATCCGGACGATGTGGAAATGCTGCAGGATCTGATCATGGCGGCGGTGAATGAGGCACTCCGCATGATGGAGACGGCCACGCAGGAGGCGATGGGCCAGTTTACCGGCGGGCTGGGCAGCAGCTTAAACGGGCTCTTTTAATGATATCGCCCAGTCGCGATGCATAGGACTTCTCGCGTGCTTGCACGCAAAGAAGTCCATATGCATCTGCGACGCTAACAAAAACGAGCAATAAAGCTACGCGAACGAAGAGAGCGGAGCGAGTTGCGAGTTTTTGTAGCACAGCGAGAGTGCGAAGCACGAAGCTGTGCGTAGGGGCGATATCAAATGAAAGCATACCGTAGAAAGAACGAAAATGGATTTTTACAGCAGTCGTATCAACGCGCTCATCGAAGAGCTTTCCCGCCTGCCCGGGATCGGGCGCAAGTCCGCGCAGCGGATGGCTTTCCACATTCTGGCCATGCCCGAAGCGGAGGTGGAACGTCTTGCGGGAACGATGGTGGACGCAAAAAAGAATGTACATTACTGTCGGGAATGCTTTAACCTGACAGATGAAGAAATCTGCCCGATCTGCCGAAACGAGAAGCGGGACCATAAGGTTATCATGGTGGTGGAAAATACCCGGGATCTGGCCGCGTATGAGAAAACGGGGCGATATGAAGGTGTATACCATGTGCTTCACGGAGCCATTTCGCCTGCCCTGGGGATCGGACCGAATGAAATCCGCTTAAAAGAACTCATGACGCGGCTCGCCGGCGATGTGAAAGAAGTGATCATCGCCACAAACTCCAGCCTGGAGGGAGAGACCACGGCCATGTATATCAGCAAACTAATCAAGCCGACCGGCATACCTGTCACCCGGATTGCGAGCGGGGTTCCGGTGGGTGGAGATTTGGAAAATATAGATGAAATTACCCTGACGCGTGCGCTCGAGGGTCGCAAGGAACTTTGAGGAGAAAACCGTGGATAAGTATGAATTTGCCGTAAGGACAGACAAGCTGAAAAAAATGGCGGAAAAGGGGGATTATGTTTCCGCTGCTAAAATCGCGGACGCGATCGACTGGTCAAAGGTAACCGATACCCGTCTTTTATCGACGGTCGCGGATGCGTACGAAAAGGTTGGACGCTATAAGGAAGCCAGGGAGACGCTTCTGATCGCCTATGAGCAGGTGCCGGTAGGGCGCCGGATGGTTTACAGGCTGACGGAGCTTGCCGTCAAGGAAGGCAACTTGGCGGAGGCGGAGGACTATTTCAGGGAGTATCAGGAGATTGCCCCCAATGATACCGGCAAGTTTGTGCTGCGCTATGAAATCTCGGCCGCGAAGGGGGAATCCCTCGACAAACAGATTTCCATCCTGGAAGCGTACAAACGCCGGGAGTTTGAGGAAAGATGGGCGTACGAGCTGGCTGCGCTTTATCAGAAGGCGGGCCGGAAGGAAGAATGCGTCCGTCTGTGCGATGAGATCATCGTATGGTTTGGCGACGGCGAGTATGTCAATAAGGCGAAGGCGCTGAAGGAAGAATACGGGATCTACACGGCGGACAGAAGCGATTCCGTGCTGCCTCCTTTGCAGGAGACAGATAAGCACGGGATCACGGAGCAGTGGAACGTGGCTGCGTTACAGCAGCAGCAGGAGCTTTCCGAGAACCTGGCCGCGATGATGAAGGAAGAGCCCGGATACACAGATCCGGAGTTTGATGAGGAGGGTTTTGCGGCCAAGCTGGGAAAGACCAAGGAAGTGAAGCTCCCCATCGTCCCGGAAGCAACGCGGGAGTTAAATGATATTCATGATGCGCTTGCCTATGCCGGCGAGGTCATTCCCTCGCTCGATCTGGATGTGATCAAGGAAGCCGCGGAAGAAGAGCATCAGAAGAATGTGACGGAGCATCGTCGCTGGGACCCTGTCTGGAGCGGTGGGGCCACCAGCGAAGTGAAGAGAACCGGAGCCAAGACGGCTGAGTTTATTCCGGACCACCGGGAAGAGCTGCCGGATGACACGGGCGATATCCTGGGCGAAGAGTTAGCGCCCGAAGCGCCGAAGGCACCGGATACACCTGTTTCCGGAATGCAAGAAAAGCTGCCGGAAGAAACAAGCGTAAAGCCGGCTTCTTCCCTGGAAAACGAGAGCGAGAAGGAAGCGCTCTCCTACGGCGCGGCGCCGGAGGAGGATCCGCAGATTCCCGCCGACATGACGTTAGAGGAGCTGCTTAAGCAGGCCGAGAACATGCTGAGCAGCGGAGAGGAAAGCCCCAGGCTGGATCTGGAATCCGCTCTTTCCGCAGCGGAGGCGGAAGCCGGGGAAGATCTTTCTTATTTAAAGGAAGCTGTTTCGGAGACAACGGACGCTTACGACAGACGGCCGAAGATTTCGGCTCCGGACAGCGTGGTGAACATGCTGGAAGAGGAGCGGGAAGCACGTCTTGGGCTGCGGCGCAAGGAAAAAGAGCTGCAGGAAGAGGCGGCGAAGGAAGTTTTGGACGATGGAAGGTCCGAAGAAGCGGCTCCGGATGAAAGCGGTTCGGAAGAAACGGCGAAAGAGCAGGCTCCTTCCCTGGCGGGCGATCGTTCGCAGGAGGAAGAGCAGGCACGTGCCGAAAAACCGGCAGAGGAAGAGACAGAAAACAAGGCAAAGGAGAAACCGATGGCAGCAAATTCAGGCAG
>JAEEGL016066327.1_pt1 | contig 26206 bp, 25 predicted proteins | sample 9134231 | NCBI WGS metagenome assembly JAEEGL01 (sample SAMN16246548, study PRJNA631951) | gut metagenome | biome: gut microbiome; feature: rumen; material: fiber-attached | host: Bos | place: Iran: Karaj | collected 2018-10
CAAGGGCGGAAAGTGGTTCACCGAAATGAGCGTCGGCAAGGGCCTGCTGGCCTACGACTCGCTGCTCTGCCTCACGCACTTCAAGGGCCACGCCATGGGCGGCTTCGGCGGTTCCGACAAGAACCTCGGCATAGGCTGCGGCGACGGCGGCATCGGCAAGGCCATGATCCACACCCGCAAGGGCGGCGGCCAGTGGAGCATCACGGCCGAGGAGTTCATGGAGCGCATGACCGAGTCCACCAAGGCCACGGTGGACCGATTCGCTCCGCATGCCGCCTTCGTGAACGTCCTGCGCAACATGTCCGTCTCCTGCGACTGCGAGGGCGTCCACGCCCAGCCCGTCGTCACGCCCAACATAGGCATCGTGGCCTCGCTCGACATCCTGGCCTGCGACCAGGCATCGGTGGACCTCGTGATGGCCCTGTCCGAAAAGGACCGCGCAGCCCTCGCCGAACGCATATCCAGCCGTCACGGCTTCCGCCAGCTCACGTGCATGAAGGAGCTCGGCATGGGCTGCGACCGCTACCGCCTGCTCGACATCGACCATGGCGGGTCGCCCATCCTGCCCGCCGATGCCGTTGCCGGCGTCAAGCCCTTTGCGGGTTAGGCGCCGCGCCGGCCCCTGCCCTGCTTGAGATTCGCGCCGTCTGCCGTCCGTGCCGGCCCGGCGGACGGCGCGTCTTCTGGGGAGGGGACTTGGCGCAGGCAGCCTCTGCCGCCATGTGCCTTGTCTTCAGCGGGCTTTCAGCCGCCCCTGCGGCCTCCAGGCCTTCCGGCCTCGCCATGCCCTTCGCCAAGAAGGCGGACGGGATGCAGAAGCTCACCGTCTCCGGCTGAGTGGCCGAGACGCATGCCGTGGTCGTCGCCTCCGCCGGCGACAGCATGGCCCCTTCGAGGCGAGCGTCTCGGCGACGGCGATCCCCAGGGCCAGAGCCGGCGTCCGGCTGGCGGCGGCAACAGGCAGGCCTGCCAGGGCCCGGCAGGAAGCAGGGACGGAACCGAGGACGGCTTCGCTCCCTGTCCTTCCGGCGCCATGCGCAAGGCGCCTCTTCCAGGGCATCTGCGGAACCGCTGGCGGCTTCGTTCAAGGAAAGCGCTCCCAGCTCCCTGTCCTGCCATGAATCCCTGCTTCTGGGCGCTTCAAGAATCACGCCAGAAACGCGCCAGCGCACCGTCGCTGAAGCAGCCCGAGACGGCACAGCCCCACCGCTTGGGCTGCCTGCACGATCGCTCCGTGCCGCACTTCGCCGGCGTCGAGGCCGCGGTCTCCGGCGCCCTCCCGGACTTCGCCGCGGAATCGGACAGGAAGCGCCGCGCCGTGTTCGGGCGGGCCGACGCCCTCATGGACGAGGCGAAGAAGAAGCCACGCAAGTCCCTCGGCGCGAAGACGCGCTGAAGCGGCGCCGTCCGTCAGCGTCTGCGGGACTCCGCTTCGCCGGACTCGTCCTGCCTGTGCCGGCGCAGTTCCGCGAGCGTCCGCAGCAGGAGATTGACATCAATGGGCTTGGCCATGTGGGCGTTCATGCCAGCATCGAGACAGCGCTTGGCGTCTTCCGCATAGGCGTCCGCCGTCAGGGCGATGATGGGCACCGTGCCTGCGTCGGAGCGCTCCATGGCGCGAATGGTGCGCGCCGCCTCGATGCCGTCCATCCGGGGCATGCGAAGGTCCATGAGGACGACGTCATACCAGCCTTCCGCAGACTCTCGGAACCTTCTGGACGCAATGGCGCCGTCCTCGGCGTGGTCTACGCTGGCTCCGGCCTCCTCGAGGATGGTAGCGGCGATTTCAGCGTTGATCGGCTGGTCTTCGGCCAGCAGCACGCGCAACCCGTCGAGCGACGGCTTCTCCTCGCCGGGAGCCTCGGCCTCCGCGACGGCCCCGCCGTCCCTCAGCCGGTTCAGAGCCCGGTAGAGCGTGGACTTGAAGAGCGGCTTCGGAATGAACCCTCCGAGGCCGGCCTTCAAGGCCTCCTCCTCGATGTCGTCCCAGTCGTAGGCGGAGATCAGGATGACGGGGACGTCCCCGCCCATGAGCTCGCGGAGCTTTTCCGCCGTCGCAATGCCGTTCATGCCGCCGCCCAGCTTGTAGTCGATGAGGGCCGCGAAGAAGGCCTCGCCGCCGGCGCGGGCTTTCTGCACAAGTTCGACGGCATCCTCGCCGCTGCGGCATGTCTGCGGCCGCGTGCCGAGTTCCCTGAGGGAGAGCTCCGCTGTCCTGCGCAGCTCCGCGCTGTCGTCCACGACGAGGATGTTCCACGGCGGCAGGCTCATGCCGTTCTCGGCTCCGACGACGCGCTCCAGGTCGACGGCCACGTGAAAGCGCGTGCCCTTCCCCTGGGCGCTTTCCACTTCGATGGAGCCTCCCATGGCGTCCACGATGTACTTGGCGATGACGAGCCCGAGGCCTGTGCCCTGCGTCCTGTGCACGCGCCGGCTGTCCTCGCGCTCGAAGGCCGTGAAGAGCTTCTTCTTGTATTCCTCGGACATGCCGATGCCGGTGTCCCTGACGGCGAAGTGGGTGCGCACGAAGGTGGCGCCCCTGGGCGACGGCTCCTGCCAGAGGTCGATATCCACGGAGCCGCCCTCGGGCGTGAACTTCATGGCGTTGCTGAGGAAGTTCAGCAGCACCTGGTTGAGGCGGACGCCGTCGCAGTAGACGCTCTCCGAGAGTATGCTCGAGATGAAGACGTCGAAGTTCTGCTCCTTGTCCCTGATCTGCGGGCGGACGATGTCGCACATGGTCTCCATGGTCTCGCGCAGGGAAATCTCCTCCAGCTTCAGCGTCATCTTGTCGCTCTCTATCTTCGACAAGTCGAGGACGTCGTTGATGAGGCCGAGCAGCTGCTTGCCGGAGATCATGATCTTCCTAAGGCAGCTGTCCACGCGGGCGCTGTCGTCTACGTGATCCCTGGCAATGCTGGTCAGGCCGACGATGGCGTTCATGGGCGTGCGGATGTCGTGGCTCATGTTGGAGAGGAACTCGCTCTTCGTCCGGCTGGCGAGCTCGGCGACCGCCTGCGCCTCCTCGGCCTTCTTCCTGGCGTCCCTGGCCTCCTTCATCTGGGCCTTGACCATGCGCAGGTAGAGAAGGAACACGAGCAGGATGCCGGCCGCCAGCACGGCGACCGACGCCAGGGCGCCCCTGGCCATCGACGCCCCCATTTCCTCCATGGCGTCGTTGAGAACGCCGTAGGGAAGGATGCCCACAATATACCAGTTGCTGTCCTTGAGCGGGACCCCGCGGAAGCTCCTGCGCTCGTCGATGCCCTTCTCCGCATTGACGTATCTGCAGTTCGACTCGAACGCTCCGTCGGTGGCGACTGCCCGCTTCATGTCGTCCACGGTCTGATCGACGGTCCTGCGTTCAGGCGTGCAGTAGGTCAGAAGATTGCTGTAGTAGTTGTCCTTCCCGGTTCCCCTGCTCTGAACGACGTAGCTGCCGTCCCGCCGGATAAGCCGGAACGTGACGAGCGACATCGGGTCGTCCAGATTCATCATCCGCTGGAACATGGCAATGGGCTTGCACCACAGAATCCCCACGCTCCGCCTCCCGCCGGGCATGGACACCGAGAGGGGGGCGGCATAGATGATCAGCTGCCCGCTGTCCGTCCATCCGCCGGTCACGATCTGCCGGCCGCCGAGAATCCCCTTGAGCAGAAAGTCTGGATCGCCGAGCTTCAGAAGGGGGGACCCGTACACGGTGGAAAGATTGCCTTCCGCATCGAGGAGAGAACAGTTGGCGAGATTCTGGAAGAGCGACGCGCGGATGATGGCGCTCTTGACGGTATTGCTGTCCGCTTCGATTTCCAGCTCCTGAAGCGTCGCCTTGAGGGAGTCTACCTGCGTGCGCCGTATGGCCTTGATGGCTTCGAAGCGACTCGCCTCCTGATCCATTATCCCCTGCAGGTGGCCGTGTGCAATCATTCGCACGTCCTGAGCCGTCCTGCTGTCCATGTAGTGTGAAAACGCATAGAAGACGATGCACGCAAGCCCGAGAAGAAAGAACAGGCCAGCGAAGATCTGCTTGTACTCTTTGGTCATTCTGCACCTAGATGCATGCTACGTTTCAGCGGCATCGTCCAAAGACTTCAAACTTTCGCTCCCGCCGGCCGCATGGCGACAGGGGCGACGGCCAGAAGAGTGGCCGCCGGACGCGCGCCACTTTATCCGCAACCTGACGAATTGTCACTTTTTTGTCGCCACCGGTCTTGTCCGTCCCTACCTCTTCTTCCGCCGTCGCGGGCGGGGGACGGCGGCAGCCCATCAAGCCGGCCGCCGGAGACGTCCTGCGGTCGGCGCTGGTTCAACCCACATTGCTTTGCCGTTTCCCTGCGGGAAGGGAGCGGCCATGCCTGCCTGCACGGAAAGAACTTCCTGTCCGGCTCCTTCGGGACGTGGGCCAGGGCGTGGAGCTTCGGCCGAAGGCTCCCGTGCTCGGCGCCTGGCGGTGGAGGAGCGACACGGACCAGCCTTCGGACCGTTCAGGAAGGAGGGTGAACGAACGGGTCATGCCTGTCCGGAGGGCGCTGGGAAGGCGGGACGGCGACGGCCCCCCCCCAAGCCTGACCGTCCTTGCGCGCCCTGTGCAGAAAGGCTATGCCCCCGAACAACTGAGGAGCAAGCCATGAAGCCTATCCGCCCGACCACGTCCAACATGTGCCTGGCCATCCTCTTCGCCTATGCGCTCATCTTCCTTGTAGAGCACTTCTACGGCAGCCTCAGGGGGCAGAACGCCTGGCTCGGACAGGTCCATGCCATGGACGTTGTCCTCCAGCTGCACCGGGAGCGTCGCATCACGGTGACGGAGCGCCTGCAGGTGGAAATGCTCGACGGCAAGAGCCATGGCATCTACCGCATCCTGCCCCTTGCGGTCCAGCCTCCTGCCCGGATGGCGGAAGGGCCCCTTCTCAGGATGCTCGAGGCTTCCATCGACGTCGCCCCCTGCCGGACGGACGACCCGAAGGCCATCTTCGGCACCCAGAACGTCGCCGTCTTTCTCAGGGACAGGAGCAGGACGCTTGCGCAGGGCATGCACGCCTTCACGCTGGTCTACGAAATGACCGGCATGGTCGGCTTTGACTTCGGCAGGAACGATGACTGGATAGACTGGAACGTCACGGGCTCAGGCTGGGAGAACGGCGTCCTTTCCTCCTCCTGCACCGTCGTGCCCGCCGAAGGGGCGCCCCTCCGCAGGCAGAATGCCTTTCTCGGCTACCGGAATTCGCAGTCCTCGCCTGAGGAACTGGGCGAGGCGAAGCTGGCGGACGGCAGAACCTGCTTCGTCTACCGAGCCCCGGGGTCCCGTCAAGAAGTATCAGCACTTCACGGTGCACGCCTCCTTCCCCAAGGGAACAGTGCCTGAACCTGCGTTCTACAGGCCAGGGGAAGACGCGGACTTCACCTGGCGGGAGCCTGCACCTTTTCCCTGGCGCTCTGCCTCGCGTTGTGGCTGTGCTGGGGCAGGGATCCCAAGCCTGGCCCCATTGTTCCGCTCTTCGCGCCACCACGCCTTCCAAGGAATCTTGCCGGCAGGCAGGGCCGGGAAGCAGACAGCCCCCTCTCGCCGGCGAAGCTGCACTACCTTGCCGGCGACTGCACGCTGCAGAGCCCGGGCCTTGCCGCCGTCTTCCTCTCGCTGGCGACCAAGGGGCGCTGCCGGCTTGCCGGCAATGCCGGCGAGGGCTACAGCGTCGAGCGCCTCGAGCCTGAAGCCGGCGTCGCGCAGGAAGCCCTGAGCCGGGAGGAGGAGGCTGTCCTGAACGCGCTTCCGGAAGGAATCGTCAGGCTTGACAGGGAGAGAGTCAGGCTCCTGCAGCTCGTCAAGGCGGACTGCCTGCGCGCGCTGGCAGAAGACTTCGGCGGCCTCTTCCGCGAGGCCCGCCTCCTGCGCTTCGCCGGCTTTGCCGTCCCGCTCTTTCTGCTGGCCTTCATACAGCTCTCCCACACCCAGATGCTGCGCTGCTTCGGTCCGGCATGGCCGGACTATCCCTGGAACGCCGTCAAGCTGATCATTGCCCTCCTTGTCTCAGGGACGCTACTCTCCCTGCTGCCGCGCCAGAATACCCTTGGCAGAGGCTGGAAGTGGCTCGCCCACATCGCGGCGATTCTGTTCGGCGCCGTCCTCATGACAATGCTTTTTCTTCCCAAGCCTGTCGTTGAAGACGTCCTCCTCTCGCCTCTGGAGTGCATCCTTCCCGACGCGACGCCGCTGCAGGCGGCCCTCTTCTTCGGCACCATGCTCTGGCCCGTCCTCATCGGCCCCCTCATGCAGTCCAAAACCCGGGATCTCGCCCGGCTGCAGGAACAGATTGCCGGCTTTGCCCTCTACCTCAAGGCTGCGGAAGCCCCAAGGCTCAGCGCCCTTAACCCGCCAAGCGAGGACCTAGCCCTCTACGCCAGGCTCCTTCCCTACGCCAGCGCCCTTGGACTTGAAGAGGCCTAGGCCGGACGCTTCGAACGCCATTTCGCAGGTCTCGAGAACAGTGCCGCATGGCAGCCGGGCTGGACCGGCGGCTGGCTTGGGGCCGGCTTCTCGCCCTTGGGCTTTGCCGACGCCGTTTCCAGCAGCATGGGCATTGCGGCGTCCATGGGATCCGGCGGCGCCGGCGGAGGCTGCTGAGCACGCCTCTGCCGGCCTGCCTTCCCGGTCAGGCCTTCGCCTTCCGGCAGGCGGACAGCGCCTCCTGCGGGGCCGCGTCCAGGCTTTCTGCGAATGCCGGCAGGGGCTGTCTGCCTGTGCCAGCCGGAGAGGCATGGGGCTGCAGGTCTCAAGCCTCCTCCGCCCGGACTCCGGACGCTTCCAGGCCACGACTTCGGATACCGTTCCTTGAGGGCACTGCAGTTTCAGCAAGAGCCTCAAGCTGCGGTGCCCAGCACGTCTCTTCCGGTGACGTTGCCATTTCAGCCATGCTTTCGGCTGGAGGCAGCAGATCGTCCTTTCCGTTGACACGCGACACGGAACCTGTCGCGCGACCACGCTTTTCGAAGGCCCTGTCTGGCGTTTCAGAAGGCTTGGAAGACCGAATCGTTGAGTACAGTGAGCTTGACTTGACTGCCACCATTCCTTGGTACCATAAATTCATGAACAGCAAGCACCGCAAAACGTTGGCAGCCATTTTTGCCGATCCTGTCCAGCATCCTCTGTACTGACATTGAAAGCCTGTTTCTTGCGTGCGGGGCTGAAACCAGTGAAGGGCGCGGTTCCCGTGTCCGCGTGGAACTGAACGGCGTGCTTGCCACGTTCCATCGCCCTCACCCGCAACCGGTCACAGACAGGGGCGCGGTCAAATCTGTCCGGCGGTTTCTTGCCAATGCAGGAGTGCAGCCATGAGCATACTGACATACAAGGGATACCAGGGCCGCTTCGACTACGATGCTGAGGCGGACATTTTTCACGGCGAGGTGCTGCACCTCACAGACGTCGTCACCTTTCAGGGACGTTCCATCGACGAACTGAAGCAGGCTCTTGCCGATTCCGTCGAAGACTATCTCGAATTCTGCGCCTCCAAGGGCAGGACGCCGGAAAAGCCCTATTCCGGACGCTTCAATGTCCGAATCACGCCAGAAATGCACCAGCGCATCGCCACTGAAGCAGCCAGTGTCAAGCGACAGCTCGGGAAGGCGATCGGATTATAGCCGGCACCGGAAAGGAAGAACGCCATGGCTGACCCTTGCGAGATCGCCTTCGCAATTGCATCCCAGCGCCATGCCGTGGCGCGCGCCACGACTGAGGCCGTCAATGCACGGCAGGAACAGGCCTGACAGGTGCGCCGGGAACGACGGCACTCCTTCCGCCGGGATGGAGACGGCTGCCTCCGGAAGAAGGTCCGGCAGGCCCTGCCAGCTCCGCTAGGAGCGGACTTCGAGACGCCTCTAGGCCGGACCAGCCAGCCCGCAGGACGGCGCCTTCCCTTCCCGCCTCGCGGCCGTCGCCTCTGCGGCTTCTCCGCAGGGTGCCTCTCCTTGCGCTTCACTTTCTGCACCTCGCAGGCAGCCTCTCCGCGTACAGTTTAACCCAGCCCGCTCTCCCCAGTCTCCGACGGCGCGACCAGCGTGTTTCTGCCACCCCCTGCATCGCTGGATGACTGGTTTCCACGCCTCGCTGGAGAGGTTCAATGCTTGCCAGTCGTCGGCGGCCAAAGCTGTCTTTTGTGCAGAACCCGCAGGATTTCTACTCCGAGGCGCCCCTCCCAGTAGACGAGGAGGAACGGTGCTTTGCCAAGCGGAAGTTCTCTTGACCCAGGAACGCGTCCAGGCTTTCCAAGAAGCGGAAAGCGATCGAGCATACCGGCAGCGGCATCGATAGCCTGTGCCACATTTTTGGCTGCTCGGCATCCTCTTCAGCAATGTATTCAAGAAGGTTCCGCAGATCTTCTGCGGCTGGGCGCGACCAGCGCGACATCAGCGGGCTCCATACGTACGGAACACCGCGTCAATTTCCTCGTCAGAGGCAAAGTCTCCCCGGGTGGCGGCATCCATGCCCTCCCGGACCTTTTCCACAAACCATTCATTGTACGCCAGATAGTCGCTGACGGCTTCATTGACAAGCCAGTTGCGACTGCGTCCCAGAGACGAGGCCAGCGCATCCAGCCGGTCGATTGTTTCCTTCTCCGTGCGGAAGGATGTGGCGATGGAAGAGGAAGGCATGCGACATCCTTTTGTATTCACAATGAATACTTGCTCATACAGTGACGGCAAGACAGCTGTCAATGTTACGCATCGAAGGCAGGAATCTGGCTTTTCATCTCGCCAATGGAACTTGCGTCTTCCTGCTCCTCTTTCTGGCTCTCGCTCGATTCGCGGGGCAGGCAGGCTCCGGAGCCAGGCCCAAGTCCATCGGCCGGCAACCATGCCAGCGACCCGGATCTCCAAATACAGCCTGGAAGGAGGGGCTCCTCAACGCACCTGCCACCGGGCAATGTCCCCCCCCCCACGAAGCGAACAGACCCGAAAAAACCGCAATGTGGGACCTGCAGCTCGATAGATACTTTTCGGACCTGATCCGGGGCTCCGGAGTTCATCATTTTCCTTGACGAGGGGTACAGTCTATTTCTTTACGCCTGCACCCATGTTTCGCAGACAAGCCCTTCCACTCGCGCGAATTCCCTGAGGTTATGCGTCACTAGCGTGCATTTCCTAGCCAAAGCCGACGCTGCGATAAGCATGTCCATGCCCCCGATGGGCTGCCCTCGCCACTCCAGACTGGCCCGGATGGTGCCGTAAGCCTGTGCCGCAGCCATGTCGAAAGGAACAATTACCAACGGCAGCAGAAACGCCTCCAGTACGCGACCATTGCGCTCAGGGGCAGAACTTTTCCTGACGCCATAGGCGAGTTCAGCGACAGTGAGGCTGGAAACCCCTATTTCCCCGGCACGGTAGGCCTCGAAGCGCTGGCGGACGCCGGGGGGATTGTTCTTGATGAGGTAGATGCAGATATTCGTGTCGAGCATGACGATCATAGCGCTTCGCGCTCCTGCAAAGGCGGCTGGCTCCGCTCGTCCATGAAGTCCGGGGTGCACTGGCCGAGGGCATCCAGCAACGTTTCCCAAGGCTCGTCGTGGGGAAACAGCACCACGGCCTTCCCAACGCGCTTGATGCACACCCGGTTGCCGGAAAAGCGGTATCCCTTGGGGAGTCTCACCGCCTGACTCCTTCCATTCATGAAAAGACTCGCAGTATCCATAGGCCCTCCTTGGTATATGTTGAAAATATATACCATCGCCGAAAGCGTCAAGCGAATAGAGCCGAAGCGAATCAAAGACATGTCGTGCGCCACTGGAAAGAGCGTCTCCCGCTAGCCTGCAAAAACGCCAGAAGACTGCAGGACGGAGACGGAAACAGAAGCAAAACTGGACGAAGGCGACTCCAAAGTCATATCTTCGGATCTGGATCTGCCAGCGCAACGCGACCCTTCTCCCAAGTCGCGTCGAAAATCTGCCAAGCAAGGGGCATGGCCCGCTCCAGCTCTCTTCCGCCAGACTCTGAGCCAGAGGCGCCGGAACCATGAAGGCTTCTTCCGGCGAAGCACGCAGCGATGACGTCCAAGTGGCCGTCTGGGACGGCGCTCCGTTGCTTGTCAGGAACAGGACTGGCATGCCGGCTCCTGTCCTGTAGCGCGCTGCCTGCCCTCAACTTGCCACAATCCCAAGCCTCAGCACCAGCCCCCTCCCGGCCGAAATGCAGGACGATTCCCTGCCACTGGCCGCACGGCATCTTCCACTCCCCCGTGCGGCCAAAAATGCGGCCAGCGCAGAGCCAAACCAGCGGCTTGAAGCCCGTGAACTACGGAAGGTCAGGCAGAAAAAAGTCAAACCCCGCAAGGGGTTAGACCTTGCGGGGCTTGCTTGGCAACATTGATGGCGGAGAGGGTGGGATTCGAACCCACGTGCCCCATCTCTGGGACAACTCGATTTCGAGTCGAGCTCGTTGCGACCGCTTCGATACCTCTCCGCGGGGCAAGGAACCGATCCTGCCGGCAAAGGCGAGAGTTCGGTCCTTCCTACGAAAAGACGCACATATCGCTATGTGCGTCTTTTCTGGAAATTTATGGCGTCTCCAAGCAGATTCGAACTGCTCTTAGCGACGTGAGAGGCCGCTGTCCTAACCGGATAGACGATGGAGACGTACCGCACGTGTAGAAGTACGCTCAGAGGCCCCTGCTGTCAACAAATTTTTCAGCTTTCGCAAAAAAAAGTTGGCGCTGCACTGAAAAAACAGATCGGGCGACCCCGGCACACTTCCGGAAGTCGCCCGTTCAAGGACTTTTTCCCGTAATTCTGGCTACTTGGAAGGACGAATGGTCAGTACCGGAATCGTGGAGTTCTTGACGACCTTCTCAGCCACCGAGCCGAAGATGATGCGGTCTATGCCCTTGCGCCCGTGCGTGCCCATGATGATCATGTCGACGCCGTCGCGCTTGGCCTTGGCCAGAATTTCATCTGAGGCGTAGCCGACAAGGACTTCGCCTTCGGCCTTCACGCCCTCGAAATGCTCGGCAACAAAGGCGTTCATGCTGGCCTGGGCGCCGCTGACGATCTCGCCGACAAAGGCGTGGATGTCGCTCTGGGGAACCTTGAAGCCGGTGTACTGGCTCAAGGTCGGAGCAACGTAGACAACGGTGACTTCAGCGCCGAGCTTGGTGGCAATGAGGGAAGCGTATTCGGCAACTTCCGCGCTGTGCTCGGACAGGTCGATGGAGCAGAGAATCTTCTGGATGGACTTCATGTAGTACCCCCACAGGCTAACCTATGATTGAGAACGCTTGATTGAGAACGCTTGATTGAGAATGCTTCTCCATAAGGATGGGCATCGAGGCTGCGCACTTGCACACGCAGCTTTGACGATCAAAATGTACATTCAAGATCCTAAAAAAGCAAACGGCAGCTGCTAAAAAAGAACGGCCTCATTATGGCAGCATTCCTCCGGCAAAACCGGCTGCACCAGGGCTATGCTTCCGGCTCCCTCTGGACGCCAAGCCAGTGGCAGGCAATGTCGGACCGCCTCGACTCCAGCAGCCTGGCAACGCCGGCCGGCACCAGGAAGTCGAGGCTGCGGCCCTGGGACCAGCGCTCCCTGACGGCGGAGGAGCTCACGTCGAGCCAGGGCACGGGCAGGAAGAGGACCTCTCCCTTGGGCGTGCGCATGCACGAGGCGCCGGGAACGGCTGATTCAGCAGGCTCGGCGCCGGGCCAGAAGCCAAGGGCCGTCTCCTGGAAGCGCCCGAGGGGATAGAAGCCCCTCGGCACGACGACCGGCGTGCAGCGCTCCGGCAGGCGCAGGCCGCACTTCCAGGTGGGCAGCATCTCGAAGTCCCCGCTGCCGAGCACGAAGTAGATCCGCCGTCCGGGCTCGCGCCCGGCGAAGATGCCGAGCGTGTCCCAGGTGTAGGACTGGGTTTCGCGCTCTCCTTCCAGTTCGTTGCAGCAAAGCCAGGGATAGGGGGCGCAGGCTTCCCGGATGAGGGCGGCGCGGATGGCGAAGGGGAGGATGGCGGCATTGGCCTTGTGGGGAGGACGCGAGTTGGGAAGGATGTCCACCCTGGAGGCGATGCCCGCAAAGGCCTCGTGCACCTCGATGGCGAGGCGCAGATGGCCCACGTGGAGCGGGTTGAAGGTGCCGCCGAGGACGGCTATGCCCTGCCCTTTGGCCGGCGAGCCGGCTGCCATCAGCCGCGCACCTGGCCGTCGCCCAGCACCACGAACTTGGTGGTCGTCAGCTCCATGACGCCCATGGGGCCGTAGGAGTGCAGCTTGGAGGTGGAGATGCCGATCTCCGCGCCAAGGCCGAGCTGTCCGCCGTCGTTGAAGCGCGTGGAGACGTTGACGCCCACCATGGAGGCGTCGGCCTCGCGGAGGAAGCGCATGGCGTTGGCGTGGTCGTTGGTGCAGATGACTTCGGTGTGGTTGGAGTTGTACCTGGCGATGTGGTCCAGGGCCTCGTCCATGGAATCGACGACGCGCACGGCGAGGATGAGGTCGTGGAACTCCATGCCGCAGTCGTCGGGCTGCATGGCCCTGGCCGTCGGACCGAGCAGGGGCAGGGATCGCGGGTCTGCGCGGAACTCGACGCCGGCCTTGCCGAGGCGCTCGGCGACCATGGGCAGGAAGGCCTCGGCGCAGGCGCTGTGGACAAGGAGGCATTCGAGGGCGTTGCACACGCCCGGGCGCTGCACCTTGCCGTTGAACACGATGCCAAGCGCCTTGTCGAGGTCTGCGGACTCGTCGACGTAGCAGTGGCAGATGCCCTTGTAGTGCTTGAGCACGGGCATGGTGGCCGCTTCCGTGACGGTGCGCACCAGGCCTTCGCCGCCGCGGGGGATCATGACGTCGACGAACTCGTCGAGCCGGCACAGGGCAGCCACGGCTGCGTGGTCCGTGGTCTGCACGAGCTGGGCTGCGTCTTCGGGAAGGCCGGCCTCCTGCAGCGCCTGCTGGAGCATGGAGGCGAGGTAGCGGTTGGAGTTGACGGCCTCGCGCCCGCCACGCAGGATGACGGCGTTGCCGGCCTTGAGGCAGAGTATGGCCGCATCGACGGTGACGTTGGGACGGGCCTCGTAGATCATGGCAACGACGCCGAGCGGCACGCGCATCTTGCCCACGAGGATGCCGTTGGGGCGCTGCCACTGGCGGTCCATGGCGCCGATGGGATCGGGCATCTCGGCCACGTGGATGCAGGCCTTGTGCATCTCTTCGACAATGGCCGGCGTGAGGGTCAGGCGGTCAAGCCGGGGGGCGTCGAGGCCGAGCTTGCGGGCATCCTCCACGTCCTTGGCGTTGACGGCAATGATGTCCTTCCTGTGCTCCATGAGCAGCCTGGCCAGGGCGTAGAGCATGTCCGTCTTGGCCTTGGGGCTGGCGCTGGCCATGAGCCTGGAGGCCTGGCGGGCCCGTTCGCCCATCTGGCGTATCGTGTCGAATACCATAAGCGGCGTCCTCCTTTGGAAATATGGCGAAAACCTTAATCGACTTCACAGGCCTGCGCAATGCGTCCCCCGCCCGGATCCGGACGGGAACTTTTGCATTGCGCTCAAGGCCCATATGGCCGAATATGGCAGGCAGGGCCCTTCCCGGCGCCGACGGCGCGGGTGCCCTCCCCCTGCCGGAGCATCAACGCATGATGAAATTTCTTCCCCTTGAGATGCTGATGACCCTCATGTCCAAGGGCGCGGCCAGAAAGCACGAATCCTCCGTGCGGCTCTTCGCGGTCATCCTCATCCTGTCGCTCGCGGTCTTCAGCATCGCCTTCCGATACATCATGCTCTACGAGGGCCAGCAGCACTCCTGGCTGACGGGCCTGTACTGGTCGCTCACGGTCATGACGACCCTCGGCTTCGGCGACATCACCTTCACGACGGACCTCGGCCGGGCCTTCTCCATTCTGGTTCTGCTCTTCGGCATACTCTTCTTCATGGTGCTTCTGCCCTTCACCTTCATCCAGCACGTCTACCAGCCCTGGCTGGAGCGGCAGAAGAAGGAGCGGGTGCCGCGGTCGCTGCCGCCGGAGACGGCCGGCCACGTGCTCATCGCCGGCACCGATCCCATAGCCCTGGATCTGGCGCTTGCCCTCGGCCGCGTCGGCGTCGAGACCATCCTCATCTGCGACGACACCCAGAAGGCCCTGGCCTTCATCGACCAGGGCTTCAATGCCGTGCTCGGCTGGCACGACAACCCCGAAACCTACCGCCGCCTGCAGGCCGACAAGGCAGCCCAGCTCGTGGTTCTCGACTCGGACGTGCGCAGCTGCAACGTCGTCTTCTCGGCCCGCGAGGCGGCGCCCAAGCTCACCATCGTAACGGGCGTGGCCCAGCTGGCGGCCAGAGACGTCCTGCGCATGGCGGGCTGCTCGCGCTGCTTCCACTTCTACAGCCTGCTCGGCGAGGCGCTCGCCAGGCGCGTCATCAAGCCCAGCCGCCGCCTCAGCGTGCTCGGCCGCTTCGGGCGCATCTGCATCGGCGAGGCGCCCGTCATGCGCACCCCGCTTGCCGGCAAGACGCTGCTGCAGAGCGCCCTGCGCCACGACACCGGCGTCAACGTGGTCGGCGTCTGGGAACGCGGCATCTTCTCCCTGCCCCGCCTGGACACGGTCTTCACCAACTCGACCGTGCTCGTCGTCGCCGGCACCGACGAACAGCTTGAAGCCTTCAACCGCCTGGTGAGCCAGGCCGACAGCGTGCCGGAAAAGCAGCAGGCAGCCATCATCCTCGGCGCCGGCCGCGTGGGCGTTGCCGTGGCCAGAAGCCTGACCAGACGCGAGATCCCCTGCATCATCGTGGACAAGAAGCCCAACCTCAAGGTGGGACCAACCCCCATCGTCTGCGGCGACGCCGCGGATCTCAACGTGCTGGAGCAGGCCGGCATCCGCACGGCGCCCTCCATCATCGTCACCACCCACGACGACGACTCCAACATCTACCTCACCATCTACTGCCGCAAGCTGCGCCCAGACGCCCAGATCATCTCGCGCGCCTCGCTGGACCGCAACGTGAGCGGCCTGCACTCGGCCGGCGCGGATCTCGTGCTCTCGCTCTCCTCGCTCGTGAGCTCCACCGTGGTCAACCTGCTCTCCCCGGACAGCATGATCATGCTCAACGAGCGCCTGGCCGTGTTCTGCTACACTGTGCACGGACGCCTCGCCGGCAAGACCCTCAAGGAAAGCGGCATACGCAACAACACCCGCTGCAGCGTGCTCGCCGTGCACAGCGAAGACGGCTCGGTGACCGTCAATCCCGTTGCCACCTACGTCTTCAGGATGGGCGACAAGCTGTACCTCATCGGCGACTCCGACAGCCAGGACGCCTTCCGAAAGCGCTACGGCATGGACGACGATCTCGGAAGCCAGCTCATGGCGGCCCACTGGGGCGAGGCCGATGCCACCCAGAAGCAGGGCGCCCAGAAGCAGGGCGGCTAACCGCCAAAGATCAGGCCAGCCAGGCCAGCTCGTCCAGATCGTCCAGGGCCACCATGCCCGGCGGGACGAGCGCCGCGCCAGGCCGAACAGGGCCGGTTCATGACTGGACCAGCGCCGCGGCAGGGCGAGGCCGGCGACGCCCGGCAGAAGGCCGCCTGGCCGCGCGGCCGTGCCTCTCCCTCCCCGTGCGGGGGCGGCAGGCACCGAGGGGTCAGCCACCCCTAGGGACGCACTGACAACAGGCTTTTTTCAGCGGGATGGCTCGACTCACTCCTTGAAATGTCAAGGAGCAGTCGAGCCGATGATGCATTGTTCAGCGTATCCCTAGCGGGACTTGGGCTTGGGCGCGTCCCCGCCGCTGGCAGCCCGCAGCAGCTCGCCCAGATGCCTGCGGACAAGCCCGCACTCCTTCTCGGAAACGGCAGGCATGTCGCGGGGGCGGGACTTGAGGTCGCCGCCTTCGGAAACGATGGCCATGGCTGCGGCCGTGCGCCCCATGACGCAGAAGAAGCGCACGGGATCCCAGCCTCGGGACGAGGCCCAGGAGGATGCCGCGGCCGAATAGACGAAGCCCGGCTTTCCGCCGGCAAGCGCCGGATGCGCCTCTTCGCCCGGCGCCCTGCTCCAGGAGCGGAAGCTCCCGATGTCGCCGGCAAAGCGCACGATCTCGTCCTCTGTCATGTCGGGCTGGCCCCGGTAGACGTCGTAGGCCTTGCCCGGCACTGGCGCGGCCTGGCTGGCCGCAGGCTTCGGCGCCTTCTGCTTCGGTCCCGCGCAGGGGGCCGGCTGGGCCAGGCAGAGGGTAAGGCAGGCCAGCGCCAGGGTTCCCCTGGCCAGGGCGTTGAGCGTGTACTGCATAGTCGTTTTCCTTGCGCGGGGTCCGCGCGGGCTACAAGCCTGCCTGTCCGGCGCGTTCCAGCCGGTTCAGCAGGTTCTGGATGCGAAGCCACGAGGCTTCGATGCGGGCTTGAGGCACGGCGCCGGAATCGACCAGGCGGCGCAGCGCCGTGAAGGCGCGCTCCGCCATGTCGGGATCCCAGTGCAGGTTGTTGCCAAAAAGCAGGATGTCCACGCCGGCGTCCACGGCAAGGCGCACGGCTTCTTCCAGGGCGTAGTGGTCCGACACGGCCCGCATCTGCAGATCGTCGCTCACGACGACGCCCTGCCAGCCTATCTGGCCCCGCAGGAGGCCTTCGACGACGGCGCGGGACAGGGATGCCGGACGGTCGGGATCGAGGCTTGCGCAGTCGGCGTGGCTGACCATGACCATGCCGGGCCAGCCCTGGGCGGCAGCCATGCGGTAGGGGAGCAGATCGCGGGTTCTGTCGAAGCAGGCGGTGATGTCGGTGCGCCCGAGATGGGTGTCGCCGGAAGCGCAGCCAAGGCCCGGAAAATGCTTGAGGCAGGGGACGATGCCAGCCTTGGCGAGCCCCGCGCCGAAGGCCAGGGCATGGCGGGATGCCAGCTCGGGATCCCGGCCGAAGCAGCGCTCCTGGCTGGCGACCAGGGAGACGCGCGGGGCTTTTGCGGCATCGATGTCCACGACCGGCGCGAAGTCCAGGTTGATGCCGGCCTCCCTGAACTCGCGGCCCAGGCCGAAGGCAAGGCGCTCCGTCGCGGCGGGCGTGCCCTGCCCCATGGCTTCGGCGGAGGGAAGCGGGGCAAAGCCGTGCCTGGGCAGCAGCCGGGCCACCCTGCCCCCTTCCTGATCGACGGCGATGAGCAGAGGCCTTGCGGCGACGGCGCGCAGATCGTCCGTCAGGCGCCTGAGCTGGGCCTTGGAGACGACGTTGCGGGAGCCTCCGGCGGCCATGTCGCGGTCGAAGAGGATGACGTGGCCAAGGCGCCCCTCCTTGAGCAGGCGCCGCACGGGATCGTCCGGCGCAAGCTCGGCGCCCCGGAAGCCGCACATGATCATGGAGCCGATCATGCGGTCCAGGGAGGGCCTGCCGTCGGCGCCCAGGGCCTGGGCGGGAAGCAGGAGCGGAACAATGGCCGCAAGGACAAGAAGCAGCTGGAGCATGGATGCACCCCGCAAGTCCCGGAAACGAGGGGGCTCCGCCAGGCCGCGGCGCGGCCTGGCGGAGCGGCAGGAAGCGCTGGGCGCGCCCGCGCCCTGCTGTCCGGGGCCTTCGCTAGTAGGCCACGGCGCTGAGCTGGCGCAGGCGGTTGATGTCGTGGAAGGACTCCACGTAGCGTATCGTGCCGGTCTTGCCTCTGAGCACCATGGAGTGGGTGATGGCATGGCGGCCGGAATAGCGCACGCCGTGGAGGAAGTCGCCGCCCGAGATGCCGGTGGCGGCGAAGAAGCAGTCGTCGCTCTTGACCAGATCGCTGGTGGAGAGCATCTCGCGCAGATCCCAGCCGGCGTTCTGGATGGCTTCCTTCTCGGGATAGGACTGGGGATCGAGGCGGCCGAGGATCTGGCCGCCGAGGCCTCTGAGGGCACAGGCGGTGATGACGCCCTCGGGGGTGCCGCCGGTGCCCATCATGACATCGACTTCGCTGCGCGGATCGGCGGCCATGAGGGCGCCGGCCACGTCGCCGTCGGTGGCAAGAGTGATGCGGGCGCCGGCCTTGCGGATGTCTTCGATGAGCTTGGCGTGGCGGGGCTTGTCGAGGACGAAGACCACGAGGTCGCTGACCTTCTTGCCGAGCGCCTTGGCCACGCGCTCCAGGTTCACGTCCACGGGCGCGTCGAGATCGACGACGTCCTTGGCCTCGGCGCCCACGACGAGCTTCTGCATGTAGAAGGAGCGGTCAAGGCTGAACATGGAGCCACGGGGGGCCACGCCCATGACGGAGATGGCGTTGGGACGGCCGTAGGCGAGCAGGTTGGTGCCCTCCACGGGATCGACGGCCACGTCGAGAACCGGACCGTCGCCCATGCCCACCTTCTCGCCGGTGTAGAGCATGGGGGCCTTGTCCTTCTCGCCCTCGCCGATGACCACGACGCCGTCGATGTGCAGCGTGGTGAAGCTGTTGCGCATGGCCTCGACGGCCGCGCCGTCGCCGGACTCCTTGGCGCCGCGGCCGAGCCAGCGCGCCGAGGCAAGCGCCGCGGCTTCGGTGATGCGGACGATGTCCATAGCTAGATTTTTTTCTGGTGCTTCAGCCATTGGAAATCCCTCCTGAGGATGTCTGTCGTGAAAAGTGAACGTTCCTACACCAGCCTCACGCAGGCTTCAAGCTCCGGTGCGGGGATGCCTGCCGCGCTACTCGGGCAGGCGGAAGCGGCCGGCCAGGGGCACCGACCAGGCCCTGCCGAAGGGGCGCTGGCTCACATAGAGGGGCTGGGGCTCCTGGCGGCGCTTGAACTCGGCGCGGAAGATGCGGGTGCGCACCTCTTCGGCGCGGGGGCCGAGATCGCCTGCCGGCACGCGGGACTCGGCCGAGATGACGGCCTCGATGATGGGGTCGAGCTCGTCGTAGGGCGGAATGGTGTCGGAGTCCTTCTGGCCCGGCCGCAGCTCGGCGGACGGCGCCTTCTCGAAGATGGCGCGGGGAATGACCTCCCGCCCCTTGGCCTTGTTGTACCACTCGGCCACCTGGTAGACCTGGGTCTTGGTGAGGTCGGCAATGACGCCGAGCGCGCCCACGGCGTCGCCGTAGAGGGTGGAGTAGCCGACGGCGCCCTCGCTTTTGTTGCCGGTATTGAGCACCAGGGCCCTGGCGCGGTTGGCCAGGGAGGAAATCAGGGTGCCCCGGATGCGGGCCTGGATGTTCTCGAAGGTGAAGTCCCCCTCGTAGGTCTCGAAGAGGTCGAGGCAGGGCTTCATGGCGCCGGCGAAGGCCTGCATCATGGGCTCGATGGGCACGACGGCGTACCTGACGCCGAGGTTGCCGGCAAGCTTGACGGAATCGTCGACCGATCCCCTGCTGGAATAGGGCGAGGGCATGAGCACGGCAGTGACGTTGTCCGCGCCCAGGGCATCGACGGCAACGGCGAGCACGAGGGCCGAGTCCATGCCGCCGGACAGGGCGAGGACGGCGCGCGAAACGCCGCACTTGTGCACGAAGTCGCGGGTGCCCAGGGTGAGCGCGCCGAGCACGCCCTCCTCCCAGCAGGCGGGGACGTCCGCCACGGGGGCGTTTCCTTCGGCCATGTCCACCACGAGCACGTCCTCCTCGAAGGAACGCCCTCTGGCGTAGACGAGGCCCGTGGGGTCGAGGGCCAGGCTCTGGCCGGCATAGACGAGGCCGTCGTTGCCGCCGACGGCGTTGACGCTGAGCAGATGGACGTGGTGGCGGGCAGCCACGTGGGTGAGCACGGCCTCGGCCTCGGCGCGGGTGCCCATGGTGTAGGGCACGGCCGCCATGTAGACCAGGCCGTCCACGCCGCGGGCGATGAGGTCGAGCAGGGGGTTGTGGTCCGTGCCCTGCACGGTCCAGAACTCCGCCTCGGTGTCGGCTTCGCACAGCACCACGCCGAGGCGCCAGCCTTCGACGGTGAGCATGCCGCAGGTGACGCCGCGGTCGAAGAAGCGCGCTTCGGGGTCGCGGCTGCTCTTGGGGCGGATCTTGCGCGAGACCACGTCCCAGCCGCCGCCGTGAACGTGGACGGCCGCGTTGCTGAGCAGGGAGGCGTTGTAGACGCTCACCACGGGCGCCCCCACGAGCAGATCGGGTCCGTCCCTGAAGCGCTCGGCCAGCATGTCCAGCCCCTTCCGGCAGCCTTCGACGAAGTCGTTCATGGAAAGGTAGTCGCCGGGATTGACGCCGGAGAGGGCCAGCTCGGGCGTCACGCAGAGGTTGACCTGGGGGGATCTGGCGGCCGCGTCGCGCACGGCCTGGGAAATCATCTCCACGTTGCCCCGGATGTCGCCGGTGACGGGATTGCACTGCAGCAGGGCTGTGATCATGGAAACCTCCGGGACACCGGCCGTGGCCGGCGCTGAAAAAGGGGCGGGGGAAGCGGTGCGGGGAAGCGAAGCTCAGCTACGCCTTCCTGCCGCCGGTCCTTCCCTGGGGCGTGGCGAGCCAGTCGGTGGAAAGCGACGCCAGGGCGCGCCGGCCGGCGCGGTACTCGAGGTAGTCGGCAAGCATGCGGGCGTGGTCGAAGCACAGGGGCGACGGCGGACAAGCCGGATCGGCCCAGACGGCATCGCCTGCGTCGTCGCCGGCCTTGAGCGCGGCCGGATCGGCGGCAACGCCCACAAAGACGGTGGTCTGGGTGTGGCGCCTCGGATCGCGGTCGGGCCTCGAATAGACGCCGAGCAGGCCCTCGAGCACCACGTCGAGGCCGGTCTCCTCCTGCATCTCCCTGCGGGCCGCGTCCTCCACGTACTCGCCCTCGTCGACGAAGCCGCCGGGAAGGGCCCAGCCGAGGGGTTCGTTCCTGCGGGCAATGAGCACGACGCGCCCGCCGGGCCCGTGGATGATCACGTCCGTCGTGGGCGCGGGGTTGGCGAAAACGGGGAAGCTCCCCTTGCACAGGGGGCAGGTCAGCTGCTTTTCCATGCGTTGTCCTCCTTGTCGGGCCGCATCCTAAAGTATGCCCTCATGGCGGACCGCACGCAAGGGATGGAGATCCGCGAGCCGCAGCCTCCCGGAGAGCTGCCCAGGGAGCTATAGGGATACGCTGATTTATCCGGCATCGGCTCACCTCCCCCTGCGAAAATTCAGGGAGTTAGCTACGTTGCGCCGTTGGAAAGCCCCTTTTATCAGCGCTTCCATAAAGAGCTGCCGTGCACCGCAGCGATCCGGGAGCCATGGCGCCTGACGGGGGCGAGCCCCTTTCGCCGCGCTCAGGCCAGCGCTATGCCCCGCTCCGCCAGGGCGCGGGCGGACACGGCCCCTTCCCGGACAAGCCGGGCCTTCAGCCCCCCGAGGGGCTCGACGATGGTGGAGGGAAGTCCTCCCTGCGGTTCGGGACCGGCGTCGAGGACGCCGTCCAGATGCGCCAGCAGCGCCGGATCGAGCTCGCCGGCCAGCCTCGCCGGCGGCCGTCCCTGGAGATTGGCGGATGTTGCCGTGAGCGGGCCGCCGACGGCGCGCGCAAGGGCCCGGGCGGCCGGATGCGGGGTGACGCGCAGGGCAATCTTGCCCCTGGCATCGACGAGCTTGGGGTTGAAGAGGCCGGGTCTCGCCGCGAGGACGAGCGTCAGGGGGCCTGGCCAGAAGGCGAAGAAGGCGGGATGCACCGCTTCCCCGCCCCCGCCCGGAAGCTGCCGCGTCACGGCCAGCGCCATGTCCAGGTCCGCGCACGCGAGGGGCAGGGGCTTCGTTGCCAGCCGTCCCTTGGCCTGATACACCCTGTCCACCGCCGCGCTGTTCAGCGCGTCGCAGGCAACGGCGAAGTAGGTTTCCGTGGGGCAGGCCGCGAGCCCGCCGGCCCGAAGGAGCCTGGCAGCGTCGTCAAGGCTGGCGGACAGCCCGGAAAAAGGGGAACGAGACATGCTTGGCAAACCTCTGCGTCTTGTGTGCGTGGGCCGGATCAGGACCGGCTACTGGAAGGATGCCGCCGGCGAGTACGCAAAGCGCATAGCCCGCTTCCGCAAGCTCGCCGTGGCCGAGGTGCGCGACGCCGATCCCTCGCTGGAGCCGGCGCGGCGGAGCGCCGTCGAGGGCGAGCGCATCCTCAGGGAAATTGGCCCCCAGGACCTGCTGCTCGCCATGGACGAGCGGGGGGAGGAGTTCAGCTCGGAGGGCTTTGCCCGCTTCCTCGACAAGCTCGACCGCGACGCGCAGGGCACGCCCTGCTTTGTCGTCGGCGGGCCCTACGGGCTGGCGGACGGCGTGCGGGAGAGGGCCCGCCGGCTCATCCGCCTTGGCGCCATGACCCTGCCCCACGAGCTGGCCAGGGTCGTGCTGCTCGAGCAGATCTACCGGGCCGAATGCCTGCTTCACCGCATTCCCTACCACCACTAGCGCCCTACATCACCTCGTAGACCCTGGCGAAGACGTTGTCGTAGAGCAGCTTGAAATAGGGGGAGAAGCGGGGATCCTGGGGATCGGCCAGGAGGAGCTGGACCATGAGCGAGTTGTAGAGGCGCGCGTCCATGGCGAGCTTCTCGCCCGTGACCCGGTTGAAAAAGAAGTTCACGTTGCGGCGGGTGTTGAGGAAGGCCTTCTGCTCCTCGGGCGAGGCGTCGCGGTGGCTGTCGAACCACTCCTGGACGTAGTTGCGGCAGGTGACGCCGGTCTCCTCGAAGACGTTGATGGAGCAGGGATGGACGGGGGAGCCGCCGCCCTGCACCTGGACCTGGCCGGCGTCGAGCTTGTAGGCCAGGGCCTGGGGGACGATGGAGAGCGCCCCGCCCTCGCCCTTGGCCTGGAGGAAGTTCCAGCCGCCGAAGTTGGAGATCCAGAAGCCCAGGCGCAGCATCTCGAAGCTCACCACGACAAACTGCCGGCCCTTGCCCTTGACGAGCGGGGTGTCCGGCGAGCGGAGCCGCTCCACGAGGGCCTGGGCCTGGACGGCGTCCAGGCCCTTGAAGACGTCGCCTGGCGTGCCGCCGGCCTCTGCGGTGTAGCGTATGAGCTGGCGGGCGAAGCGGGGATTGTCCGTGGCAAAGACGGCCGCCGGCAGGTAGAGCGAGGGGCCGCCGTGCTGGGCGCCGTCGGCAATGGTGGCCCTGCGGGAGAAGTGGTGGGCCGCATAGCCCCAGTCCCACCACAGCCACACCATGGCGTTCTTCGGCGTGATGGTCTGGATGCGGGCCAGGGCTTCGGCGTGGCGGCGGTTGATCATCGGCCCCTGGCTCATGGCGGGAATGAGCTCCACGAAGGGAGCCACGAGCAGCGAGCCGACGAGCAGGCTGGCGGCAATGCCGCAGGGCGCCCCGCGGTAGCGCTCGGCGACGAGGCGGCCCAGCAGCCAGCAGACCGGCAGGACGATGCCGATGGCGACCACGGGCGCGCCGAACATGACCATGCGGCCGCCCAGCTTCGTGCTCAGGATGGCGAGGGCCGCCAGCGGCAGCAGGAAGAGGGCGCCGGGGCGGCGGAAGCAGACCAGGGCGTAGCCGGCCAGGCCCGCCACCGAGGCCTCCATCCAGGGATGGAAGTAGGAAAGGGCCGCCCGCAGGCTCAGGTCCTGCACCTCGATGATGGACTGGGCGACCGAGGGGAAGACGATGGCGGCCTCCCCTGCGCCCTTGGCGTCGGCCGCGTGCTTAAGGTAGGCCTGGACGTGGTTGGCGACGGCCTGGAAGATTTCGCCCCTGACCATGAGCCAGGCGGCTGCCAGCCACAGCAGGGCAAGCACGCGCCAGTCGGTGAAGAAGCGCTGGAGCCGGGCGCTTTCGGCCACGGCGAACATGACGGCAACGCTGAGCCCAAAGCCCCACGGGCCGGCCAGGGCCGGCAGGGCGTAGGCCATGGCGCCGACGAGCAGAAGCTTCCTGCGCCCCCTCGGCGCCAGAAAGAGGCTCATGCACAGCAGCAGGCACACGTTGTAGCGGATGAGATAGGGAAAGACCGAGTGCCACTCCTGGGTCCACCAGGAGACGACGCCGGAAAGCCCGAGCACGCAGACCCACTGCCAGCGCAGGGGGTTGCCGAAGTGCATCTGGGAGGCGCCCCCAAAGAAGCGCCGCATGGACTGCGGGCCGAAGCTGGCCGCCAGCTTCTGGAGCAGCATGTTGGGCACGAGCATGAAGCGCATGGCCCAGCTTGCGGGCGCCAGGGTCATGAAGAGCGGAAAGAAGAGCGTGACGAGGTCGGTGTCGTAGAAGCCGAGCAGGGTTCTGGCGAGAAAGCCCGGCGCGATGGAGGTCAGCAGGCCTGCGGCCACGCCCGCCTCGAGGCTTCCCAGCGCCCAGACCCAGGCGCAGACGGTGCCGGCCACGAGGCTCGAGAGCACGGCGGGGAACCAGAAGGCCACGGTCACGGGGGGCAGGTTTACGGCCTTTGCCATGAGCCGGAGCATCTCGCTCATGGGATGCCCCGTCCCGAAGCCGAAGCCCTCGGCGCCGGCGACCCAGTGGTAGGCGTCGTGGGTGGCGAGCAGCCATTCGCTCCCCAGGCGGTATTCGGGATCGTGCCAGGCGGGCCACTCGAGCATGCGCATGGCAAAGGCCAGCAGCACCGTGGCGAACACCCAGAAGCAGCCCCTAAGAAGCCAGGTCCTGCCGCCGGCGTCCGTGAATGCGGAAAAGGCCCTGTCGTCTGCCGTCATGCCACCGCTCCCTGCCCTTCCCTGGCCAGCACCGCGAGGCGCCGCGCCTTGCCGCCGGCCTCGTAGGCCGCTTCGGCGTGCAGGCACCAGCCTTCGGGGAGGGGCTCCCCGGCAAGGGACTCGTTGCGCATGAAGACGGCGAAGCCTCCGCTGGCCACATGGGGGCCGGCAAAGGCAAGCAGCCGCTCCCAGGGCATGAAGGCGCGGCTCACGAGGCAGTCGCAGGCCCCTTCCCTGGCCATGAAGGCTTCGGCCCGGCCCATGAAGACCTTCGTCGCCTCAAGCTTCAGGGCGAAGACGGCCTGGCGCAGAAAGAGGGCGCGCTTTTCCCTGGCCTCGACAAGGTGCCAGACGCCCCGCTTCCACACGCAGCGCAGGGGAATGCCGGGCAGGCCGGCGCCGGCGCCGAGATCCCAGACGCAGGGCGCCGCGGGCAGGGGAAGCCGGTCAAGCAGGCGCGCCAGGGGAAGGCTGTCCAGGGCGAGCAGGGCCGCTTCCTGCCAGGTGCGCGCGCCGACAAGGTTCATGCGCCTGTTCCAGCGCACGAGCATGTCCAGATAGGCCGCGAGGGGGACCGCCTGGTCCATGGCCAGATCCTGGCCAAGGCCGGCATAGTAGGCCCGGAGCGCTTCCGGCGTGGGTGTTGGCTGCTTCATGGGGGAGTCTGCATCGAGAAGGCCTGCGCGCCTGGGCCGCCCCGCGCAGAAAGGCCCGAACAACGGAAGGTCTGGAGCGGCGAAACTACTTTTTACCCCGCAGGCTCTGCACTTGCAAGCCGAAACAAAACAACGTAATAACGGCAGTCTCTCCTCCCCTCCTACCCGCCCGGCGGGCGGCACATCAAGGACGCACCACGATGCAGGAATTCTCCCTTCTTTTCCCGGGCCAGGGCGCCCAGATTCCCGGCATGGGACGCGACGTCGCCGACAGCTCCAAAGACGCCATGGACATCTGGAAGAAGGCCGAAGCGGCCAGCGGCCTGCCCCTGCGGGGCATCTACTGGGAGGGCGACAAGGAGGCCATGGCCGACACCCGCGCCCTGCAGCCGGCGCTCACCGCCATGAACCTCTCCCTGTGGCAGGCGCTCTCGAAGAAGGTGCGCCCCCAGGCCTGCGCCGGCCACAGCCTCGGCGAATACAGCGCCCTGTGCGCGGCCGGCGTGCTCGATCTCGACACGACCCTGGCCGCCGTGTCGCTTCGAGGCGCCCTCATGGCCGGCAGCGACCCCGACGGGAAGGGCGCCATGGCGGCCATCGTGAAGCTGCCTCTGGAGCAGGTGGAGGCCATGGTGGCCGAGACGGCGAAGGAGACCGGCCTCACCATCCTCGTTGCCAACTACAACACCCCCGGCCAGTACGTCGTCTCCGGCGACCGCGAGGCCGTGGACATGGTGGGCCAGAAGGCCAAGGCTGCCAAGGGCCGCGCCATCGTCCTCGAGGTGAGCGGCGCCTTCCACTCTCCTCGCATGCAGGGCGCCTGCGGCGAGCTTGCCAAGATGCTGAAGAAGGCCGTCTGGCGCAAGCCTTCCTGTCCCGTCTACTCCAACGTCACGGGCGGCCCGCTGGCCGACGGCGAGAGCCTCAAGGAGGCCATGCTGGTCCAGATGGTCTCCCCGGTGCGCTGGATTGCGATCATGGAGAGCATGCACCGCGACGGCATGCGGAACTATCTTGAAGTGGG
>JAEEGL010081486.1_pt1 | contig 26201 bp, 23 predicted proteins | sample 9134231 | NCBI WGS metagenome assembly JAEEGL01 (sample SAMN16246548, study PRJNA631951) | gut metagenome | biome: gut microbiome; feature: rumen; material: fiber-attached | host: Bos | place: Iran: Karaj | collected 2018-10
GGAATGATGCCGGCATTTCTTTTTCTTATTTATATTTAGTATAATAAGAAATTATAGAATTATTGACCGAGGTACAGGACATGTCTGACATCAGGCTTGATGAGCTTAAGAAGAATTCGAAGATATATTTTGTGGGTATAGGCGGGATATCGATGAGCGGACTGGCGCTGCTCGCGAGAGGCTACGGCTTTAAGGTCGGAGGCTCGGACAATCACCCGTCTGAGAGGACTGAAGGACTCGCGCATCAGGGGATAACGATCTATAACTGTCAGGAGGCGAAGAACATCGATGAGTTCGAGCCTGACTATATCGTTAAGACTGCGGCGGTGCTTCCTCATAATAAGGAGCTCGCGAGAGCCATCGAGAAGAACATCACGGTATTCGACAGATCCGAATTCCTGGGCATAATCACCAACACATATAAGAATGTCATCAACATCTCCGGAACACACGGCAAGACGACTACGACTTCGATGACGACTATGATTCTCCTCGAGGAAGGTCTCGATCCGACCGTGCATCTCGGCGCTCCTTTCGACGGGATAGGCGGAACGGTAAGACAGGGAAGCGGCAGGGAGCTTCTGGTCTCGGAGGCCTGCGAGTTCAAGCGTTCGTTCCTCGAGTTCAGATCGACCACCGCGGCTATCACGAACATCGATCATGACCACGTTGACTGCTACCCGACTTTGCAGGATGTCATCGACGTATTCGCCGCGTTCATCAATAAGATCGACGACGGCGGTTACCTCGTCGTGACCGGAACTGATAAGAACATTACGAAGGCGATCGAGGAAGCTAAGAAGAACGTCAAGGTCATCACCTGCGCGGCAATAGACGGCGAGAAGACTGAAGACGGCGACTACGACTTCAAGGCGCTCAACATAACTTACGAAGAGGGACTTCCGGGATTCGACCTCATCGCGATGGGTGAGAACATCGGAAGAGTGCAGCTTAGAGTTCCCGGCGCGCATAACGTAAGCAACGCTCTGATCGCAGCCGCATGCGCTTATCTTAACGGCGCGTCGGCAGGATCGATCATCAAGGCTCTGAACAAGTTCGGAGGCGCCGACGGAAGATTCACCATCAAGGGCAAGTATCACGGCGCCGAGGTGGTCGTTGATTATGCACATCACCCGACTGCGGCACGCGTGACCATAGATGCTGCGATGCATATGCCGCACAATAAACTGCTGGTGGTTTTCCAGCCTCTGACTTTTAACCGTGTGGATGCGCTTTTCGAGGAGTACGTCACGAGCCTGCTGCCCTGCGAGAAGATACTGTTCTCGGAGATATTCACGGACCGCGAAGTGATACACGAGGGCATGGTCTCGAGCCGGAACATCGCGGACGAGATCAACAGCAGAGGCGGCAACGCGGAGTTCTTCGCAGACAAGGAAGAGCTTAAGAAGCGCATCGACGAACTTGCAGGCGAGGGCGACATGATACTCATCCTGGGCCCCGAAGACATAAGGGAGCTCGGAAACGAGCTGTGCCCCGAGGGTAAGTGATGGCGGACAAGGACAGTTCAAAGAAACCGGAAGTAAGGCGCGCGCCGTCAGCAAGACCGGCGTCATCCGGCGCAGGTGCAGCGGCCCCGTCGAAAGGACCGTCGGCAGCTCCCGCGAAGCCCACGCAGGCAACGCAGAGCAGGCAGGCACAGGCAGCTCCCGCGAAGCCGGCACAGAGCAAGCCCTCGCAGAACAAGCCCGCGCAGAGCCGCACAGGCAAGAAGCCGCCGATAGTTGAGATCAGCCTGATCCTCATGGCGCTCGCACTGATACTCATGGTGGTCCTCGCACTGGTACCCCGGGCGGGTAGAAGCTCCAAGAACCCGATACTCGCGATCTACGGTGCGGACGGAAATATGCCGTCGCTGTCGCTCACGAACACGCTTCACGCGGCAGGCTTCGAGTACGAGATGAGGCAGTACGGACAGGACCTTCCTTCCGGTAATGACATCGTAGTCTGCGGCGTCGGAGAGGAAGCCCTCTCACTCATTAACGAATTCAAAAACAACGAGAGTGTCTCGGGGTTCATACTGATATGCCCCACAATGAACGAGGCTTACCTCGAGGGCATCACGGGAGGCAGTCCCGAATGCGACATCGCGATCTTCGCGGGGCGTGACAACAGCGACAAGGCCGTCGACATGGACGACGCGAGACTTATCTACGAGCGCATCTCGGGTGACGATACTATCTTCGGCATCCCGGTAAGAAGGGGCGGACTCTTCGCATCCAAGGTCTTCGTAAGTAACTCGCAGAACCGCACACTGTCGCTGTCTTTCTTCAACATGAACGACCCGTCGAAGCTTCTTTTCTCACCCTTGTTCCAGAACGAGCTCGCGGGATACTTAAGCGTAACTTACATCGATGAGGCGACGAGGGAGACTTCATTCGGAAGGATCAATTCTTGGTTCGTGCTGACATGGATCGCGTTCGCGCTCGCGGCCGTATCCGTGCTCCTGTACCTGTCGAACCTCGGGCTCTCGGTCACGGGCAATGACACCAAGAAGGCGCCCGTATCCATGTGGGTCTTCGGCGTCATCGGAGGCACATCCATAGCGCTCGCGATAGGCATAATAGCGTCGTCTTTTGTGGATGCGCTTCACGCGGCAATGCCGTTCATTCTCGTGCTTTTGCCGCTTGCATTCATGACCGCGCTTTTTATCATCAACTTCACGTGGATCACGACTAAGGACGGCAAGTTCATCCCGCACAGGAACGGTCTCATACCGGCGGTTTTCCTCGCGGTTGTTATGGGGCTTTTTATCATGCTGATACTCGCGCTCACGACCGACCTCAAGGTCTACAGGATAGCCGACCCGGGACTCGCATCCGGTGTGCTCGCGTTCATCCTCGTTCTGGACACGACGGTCGCATCGGGACTCATTTACGCGTCGCGCAAGTCATCGACTGCGGGCGAGGGCGCGAAGAACTGCTTCGGCAATCTTAAGATCTTCCTGCTCATGCTCATACCGGCAGCGGCGTCGCTTCTGTTCGGCATCATGCCGTGGCACAGGGAGATACTCTACTGCGGACTCGGCGGCCTCGCGGCGACGGGCATCCCGTACCTCGCGGTGCTGCCTCTCGTAAGGCACACGGACAGGTCGCTGATTCCCGGCATACTTCACGGAATAATCTACACGCTGGTTCTTGCAGCTGTACTGTAAACACAGGGGATACTAAGGGGGAGACACATGATAGATTTCTACAACGCATTCATCTCGTACAAGCATGCGCCGCTCGACTCGAAGGTGGCGGAAGACGTTCAGCGTAGTCTCGAGCACTTCCACATTCCGCACGCGATCCGGAAGAAGTCGGGCAAGAAGAGGATAGAGCGCATCTTCCGTGACAAGGACGAGCTCCCCATCACGAGCGACCTCACGGACACGATCTCCAACGCCCTCGAAAAGGCGGACTTCCTCATCGTCATCTGCTCCCCCAGAACCAAGGAATCCGTCTGGGTCGACAGGGAGATAAGCTTCTTCCTGAAGAACCACGACAGGAGCAGGATACTCACTGTTCTTGCAGAGGGTGAGCCCTATGAGGTAATACCTGAGCAGATAATTAAGGTGGAGAAGGAAGTTACCGAATACAACGGCTATACGCATACGGTTACGACTGAGATCGAACCTCTGTCATGTGACTACAGAATGCCGTTCAAGCGTGCACGTAAGGAGGAGATCCCGAGGCTCGCGGCAGCTCTTATCGGCTGCTCATATGACGAGCTTGTAAGAAGACAGAGAGCGTACAGGACAAGGCAGCTCCTCACTGTAAGTGCTGTTGTTGCTGCTGCGGCGATCGTTTTCGGCGGGTACATGTACAGAAGCAAGCTGAAGGTCGATCAGGCGCTGCGCCAGTCCCTTATTGATCAGAACCGTTACCTCGCGATACAGTCTAATATGCTCCTTGAGAATGACCACAGGCTGGATGCGATTCACCTCGCACTCGCTGCGCTCCCGGAGGATCTCAATGATGAAGGTGCCGTAACGGGTGAGGCCATGGCGGCACTCGCGACTGCGACCAATGCCTATGTTAGTCAGCACGGGGCCAATGTCGGTCCTGTCTGGAACTATACCACGAGCGGTTACGTCGTACAGGTCGTTGTGAATGAAGACGGAACGAGAATGGCGTCGATGGATACGCTGGGTGACATCATGGTGTGGGATACCGAGAGTCACGAGAACCTGTTCACTGTCATTAACAGCGATGCTCTTAACGGCGAGATAAGGTTTGTTGATGGAGATAAGTTCCTGGTCTACTCATCCGGCGAGCTCTCTGCCTACGATTCCGATACGGGTGAGAATCTCTGGACTTTGTATTCGACCGTGCGTGACGAAGTTATGACATTCATTAATTCGGATATCCAGGTCGTCGAAGAAGGCAGGATAGCGGTGTGCTGCGGATCTAAGTACCTGTGGATCATCGATACGGACAGCGGCGAGATCATAGAGGAATACGATGTAACATGCGAGATAGACGGAACCATGATGTATTATTCCAAATTTGATCTGTCTCCCGACGGAACAAAGGCCGCTCTGATCATCTACAATGGATTCGAGAGTTCCTATGTTGTAATGTACGATCTTGGAAGCAGGACGATGCAGGTATCGGATGATTTTGAGCGCTATGTCTCTAACTCCGGCTGGTATGATGATGACCATTATCTGGTCTCTGTTTATATATTTGACGGGGATGAGTCATCGGTTCTCAATAACACATATTACCTGACCGAGAACGAGACGGAGATATACTGTTACGATCCCTCCGACTTAGACCTTATATGGAGTGCTCCTCATTCGAGTACGGGCTACAGTCTCCACAGGAGTTTCCTGATGCTCCCTGCGATCGGATGTGCGGCTTTCTATAACGGTGCCTCATGTACGGCCTATAACATCGCTGACGGTAATATCGAATACAACTGGGTAACCAACGACAGCATCATCGATATCTCAGACAGAGACGGCAACGGATATCCCCTGATCATAACGACAAACGGCGGAATGGCTCTGCCTTCGCTCGTTATGGGAGGCGATGTGATCGGCTTAACCTACGAGTTCGCATCGGATCTTTACGATGCCGTCGTCAATCACGGCGTATATACATTCCAGGATTTCAGCAACGAGATAATCTATTACAATTCCGGCGTTTATGATGAGGAATGGGAAGCGGTTGAAGATGTCGTGATGTCGGGCTGCATGGATTACTATTTGGATGACGATATTCTCGCGGTGCTCTATGGTATGGATGAGCCGACGCTTCTGCTGATCGACCCGAATACAAATGAACTCATGCACGAGGTGCAGATCACCAACGACGCTGAATCCTACTATGGACTGAATATACTGGGAGTTTATGACGGTAAGCTCTACATAGCGGATTCCTGCGGTTCCATGATCCTTCACGAGATAGATCTGGAACGCGGTACCGAGACGTCTACCGTGATCTGCGACGACTATACTTATATGGCTGACTACACGGCGCTTGAGAACGGGCGGGTGTACTATCTGCACCATGATGTAAATGAGAAGGTTTTTGGAATCTACGATATCGAATCCGAGAACACAGAGGAGTTCACGCTTAATGTCGATTTCTTCTCCGATCTGCAGGTTATCCCTACATTTATTGATGACATGGATCTGATCTATGTCGCCGCTCACAATATGAATTACATGATCGATACGACCAACGGCAATGAGATCAGAGTCGATCTTCCTGAAGGATCGAATGATATTATATGCGTCGTTCCGGATGTTGAGAGTGAACATGTGGTGGTTGCTAACGGCAGTGATATCATGTTCGTTAACCGTCAGGGCGAAGTTGACTATTCGGTCTCGACTGAAGGCAAGCGCCCGTTAGGAATCGATATCCTGACTAACGAAGAGGACGGTACGAGGATTCTGGTCGCAGCGTACGCCAACGGATCGCTCGGGCGTTACGATCCCGATACCGGAGCAGTCATCGGAATGACGGACATAAGCTCTTACATCGATCACCTGACACCTGCAACGTTCCAGCCCGACTGGGATAACGGGTATCTCTATATTCAGTTTGATATGCTTACTGATGTCATCAACATGAATACCTGGTATGAGGAAGCGTATTTGACGGACTGCTTTGGACACCACATCCCGACGGACCGTTTCTACTGCACTTCGTCTGCGGTAGTCGGAGAGGAAGAAGTCGGTTATTTCAGACACTATACGGTTCAGGAACTGGTCGACAGGGCATACGCCATCGTCGGCGAGGATGCCGAGATGCCTGAGTATCTGAGGGCTCGCTACGGGCTGTAAGGGGCTTCAGGCTTCTGCTTAGAGGAAGAGGCCCTTCGCTGCCGGCTTGTAAAGCTGGTCGAAAAGCCTGCCGCTTATAACGTAGATATCGTGAGGATCGTCTTCTCTTACCGCGATGTAGTCACCCGGCACGCCTGAGTAATACTTCTCGTCGTCCCACGCGGTGAAGAGCTTGATGTAATGGTCCAGAGGCTGCGCGTATATTCTCGCGGAGCCCGGAGGACTGATGACTGTCTTCGCATACGGCATAACCGGACGGATGTCTCCGTTTGACAGATTTCTTATGGTCGGGTCGTACTCGAACTGCTTGACGAAAGCAAATCCCGTCGCATTGTAGCTGTTCTGAAGCTTCTCCTCTGATATAGGATAGATCTCGCCCTCGAGACCGATCATGAGATATGTGTCGTCCGCGATCGTTATGTTGACGTCGCCTTCGAGAGTTCTGATCTCGACGGGTGTTCCGACCTCGAATACGTCGGACATCTTGACGACGCCGAGCTTCTGTTCTTTCTTCGTGAACATGCCCATGTTCGATGTGTCGACCGTCGCGGTCTTCGCATAGAGGACCTCGTAGAGACTGTAGTATTCACGGAGTCTGTCTTCGATGATGTCCGGAATATTCTCGGGCACCTTCTCCGGACGGATCGTACCGCCGGCCTTAAGTAGATGACCGCCGCCTCCGCCGATGCCTCTGGCAATGAACTCTGCGAGCTCATTCGCATGGACTTCCTTTACGCATGACCTTACGGAGAACTTGATCTCATCCGGGCTGATGTAATAGGCGATAGCCACATCGGCCTCGGCGGTCTCCATCGAGAAGTCGGATATGACACCCAAGATATTCGGGTCGCAGGGCTCTGTCTTGATGACGAGGCACCTGATGTCTTCGATGTATTTGTAGTCGAGTATCGCCTTGCCCGTGATCTTCAGCTCCTCGAGCGAGATGTTGGAGTTGCTCATCTTTGTAATCAGACTCTTATTGATTACGAGCGAGTCGATCATGTCGCGGTCCAGAGGGTGGCTGATCTCGCTGAACTTGTTCGTATCGGTGTAAAGTCCGTAGTACAGGGCGGTCGCGAGGTCCTTATTCTCGTTGACGTCGTAGTTCTCGGCTCTTAACATGTCCCAGACCACCGTCGCACACGATCCGACGCTGCTTCGGATCTCCGCGAATCTCGGAAGCTCGACAGTGACCTGATGGTGGTCGATGATCGCGACGTATCTCGCCTTGGTCGTCGTGACGTTACGCTGACCGTACTGGCAGTCGCAGACCAGGAGAACATCCGGAACATGGTCGTATTCGGGCGCATACTGCACCGGAATGTTAAGCTCCTCGACCATGATCAGAAGATTGCTCTTGGTGATGGGGTGGACGCCCCTGTAGATGAAGACAGGCTCCTTGCCGTTATCCTTAAGGTATGTATAGAGCGCGAAGCCTGACGCGAGTGCGTCGGCATCCGGGTTGTCGTGGCACTGGATAACTATGTCATTGTACTTTAGAATGTCTGAAAGACGCATGCGGTATTACCCCTGCTTGTGGATTTTCTCAAAAAATTATAACACCTTATATATATAAATAAAAAGTTGACACACCGGCACAATGATGATAGTATACGCGGGTGGCCGCATGCGACGGGCTTTTAAATCTGCGCTTTTTCCTTGTTTTTTAAGGGTTTTGGGCAGTGCCTCGGGTGAAGCAGCGAGACTGGAAGAACAGGAGGACACAGTATGTACGCAGTAATTAAGACAGGCGGCAAGCAGTATAAGGTTGCTGTCGGTGACGAGATCTTCGTTGAGAAGCTCGGAAGCGAGGTCGGTGAGACAGTTACTTTCGACGAAGTTCTTGCTGTAGGCGATGATGACGGCATCAAGGCCGGCGCTGATGTAGCTGCTAAGGTTACAGGCGAAGTCGTAAAGCAGGGCAAGAACAAGAAGATCGTTGTTCTTAAGTACAAGGCTAAGAAGGGCTACAGAAGAAAGAATGGCCACAGACAGCCTTATACAAGAGTACGTATTACAGGTATCGCGTAATACGTAAGATGTAATGATCACCGTCAAAGTCGTCAGGGACAATTCGCGGAAGGTAACGGGTCTGTTCGTATGTGGACATTCCGGATACGCAGAAGCAGGGTCCGACATCGTCTGCGCAGGAGCATCGACACTTGTTTATACACTGGCGAACGCTCTTGAGAGGATCTGCGGTATTGATACAGAGTACAGTACCAGGATCGAAGAAGATAAAGGTGACGGCAATGTGAGCGCCGAGATCATCATTCCCGACGGAAGGTGCAGAGACAAGGCGGCAGAAGACAGGGCACAGGTGATAATGGAGACGATAGTTCTCGGATTCATATCATTAGCTCAGTCGGTAAACACAGACGGTAACAGATACATCAGTATCACTGAAGAAATTTGAGACACACGGAGGTGTAAGAGATGCTTAACATGAATTTACAGCTCTTCGCTCATAAGAAAGGAATGGGTTCCACCAAGAACGGTCGTGAGTCCCAGTCCAAGAGACTTGGAGCCAAGAAGGGCGATGGTCAGAGCGTTATCGCAGGCAACATCATTGTCAGACAGCTCGGCACAAAGATCCATCCCGGCAACAACGTCGGCATCGGATCCGATGATACGCTTTATGCTAAGATCGACGGCCTCGTAAAGTACGAGAGAGTCGGTTCCACAAAGAAGCAGGTTAGCGTTTATCCTGCTAACTGATTAAGGACTTAAAGCTGATTCACATGCCTGTCGAATATAACTTCGGCAGGCATTTTTGTACCAAAATCGTATATTTGAAGATTTGGTACACAGTTTTCCGGAAATTTGTGTACCAACTCACTGTTTTTGGGCGATTTGGTACACAAAATGATCCGGTTTGTGTACCAAAAGGTCGCTTTTCGCTGATTTGGTACACGATTTCATTGAGTTTTATGTACCAAAACCACGTATTTGGCTGATTTGGTACACAAAGTGAGCCTGGACGCGGCTATTGACCCTACAGAAGGACTTAAGGGGAACAGTTATGTTTATAGATCATGCGAAGATATATGTAAAAGCGGGCGACGGCGGTCCCGGAATGTGCTCGTTTCATACTGAGAAGTATATAACCAACGGCGGACCTGACGGCGGCGACGGCGGTAAGGGCGGCGACGTTGTATTCGTGGCTGCAGGTAAACTTACCACGCTTCAGGCTTTCCGCTTCAAGCATAAGTTTGTTGCTCCCGACGGAGCGAAAGGCATGAACCGCAAGATGTACGGCCGCGGCGGCGAGGACTTAAGGATCGCAGTTCCGGTCGGTACTGTCATTAAGGATGCAGACACGGGTAAGATCCTTGCGGACTTTACTGAAGACGGTCAGGAAGAGGTCATCTGCGTAGGCGGTAAGGGCGGTCTCGGCAATATGCATTTTGCAAATTCCGTAAGACAGGCTCCTCAGTTCGCTCACCTCGGTATGCCCGGTGAAGAGAAGAATCTTCAGGTAGAGCTGAAGCTTATCGCTGATGTAGGACTCGTAGGATTCCCTAACGCCGGTAAGTCCACGTTGCTTTCTGTAATGACAAGAGCAAAGCCTAAGATCGCAGATTATCCCTTTACGACACTCGAGCCTGTATTGGGCGTTGTCCAGGACTTCGACCAGGCGTTCGTTATCGCTGATATCCCGGGACTTATCGAGGATGCTCATGAGGGAGCAGGCTTAGGTCATGACTTCTTAAGACATATCGAGAGAACAAGACTTCTTATCCATGTGGTTGATGTATCAGCTCATGACGGAAGAGATCCTATTGATGACTTTAACGCTATCAATAAGGAGCTTCGCGAGTTTAATGAGGAGCTTGCTTCCCGTCCTCAGGTTGTTGTCGCGAATAAATGTGATGATTCTATCGATGAGATGATCGAGCTTTTCGAAGAGGAGGTAAGGAAGCAGGGTTATGAGCACTTCTTTGTAGTAAGCGCTGCGACAAGGCAGGGCGTGAAGGAGCTCACGGATAAGGTGACGGAGCTTGTAAGTAAGCTGCCGCCGCCGGTGATCCACGACCAGATCGAGAAGGACAGCAAGAAGGTCTACAAGTTCGAGAAGGAACAGAAGTTCACGATCACGAAGGAAGACGGCATGTTCGTCATCAACGGCTCGTGGGCATCAAGGCTGCGCGCGACAACGGACTTCGATGTCTACGATTCAGCTCAGTACTTCCAGAGAGCCCTCATAAAAGAAGGCGTTTACGATGCCTTGAAGGAGGCCGGAATCGAGGAGGGAGACGAGGTCAGGATAGATGATTTCGTGTTCGAATGGGTAGAGTAATAAACAGGGTGTTAACGTATTTACATTTTGTTCACAAATATTCATATTGATTTCGCAATGCATAGGTATACTAGAGTCATAGAGTAGTTACCTCCTTTTGAGAGTAAGTAGAGTTTGTCAGACGACCTCCGGTGAAAGCCGGAGGTTTTATGTTGTATAATTATAAATATACTTTGACTAGTCGAGGTGAGTATTATGGCTAAGACTGAATTCGAGAAGAAGATACAGGCGGACGTTCAGCAGCAGAAGGGAACGAGCTTTACGGTTAAGGCCGGTCTGCTCGAGAGACTCCTTGTAAGGAAGACGGCATGCACGAATCTTCATCCGAATGCCGAAGACGAATTCACCTTCGATAATGTCGGTCCCAGTATGAGGATCATCAGCGAATACGAAGAGAAGTTCAGAAATGCATTAAAGCATAACCAGCCCGTGTTTGATGATGCGCTCATAGTAGAGAAGCTGCATCCGAAGGGATATCTGCTCCTTAACGGTCACCACAGATGGGCGGCTGCGATGAGATGCCAGATCAAGAAGGTACCGATCAAGATAATCAACCTTGCGCAGGATTCAGATATCGAGAAGATCCTCGAGAATTCCACTCACGAGAAGAGAGTCACTCTCGATCTCGACGAGGTCGTATTCAGAGGTGATAAGGACAAGTTTGTGGAGAGAGTTCCGAAGTTCCGTCTGTTCAAGTTCAAGCAGAAGTTAAAGCTCGGAGTTCCGGCTTTGTTCCACTATCTTTCCAAGCATGGCTACGATATCTGGGTATACTCTTCGAATTACTATTCTATCGACGATATCCAGAGATTCTTCCGTAATTACTCCGTGCATGTAGACGGTATCATTACGGGTACTGAGAAGCGTAAAGCCGGCAACTCTGAAAGTGCGGTTAACCGTGAGAAGATGATCGCCGCGAAGTATAAGCAGAAACTTCATCTTGATAATGACATGATCGTCGTGACGGGTGATGTAGAGGGTGCCAAATATAAGCAGTATCTGCTCGATGTGCCTGAAGATCAGTGGTCCAGAAAGGCTATTGAAGTCATCGAAGAGATGGAGAAGAATGAGCAAAAAAAGTGAAGTAAACAAGATGCGCATCTCGTTCGATCTGGACGAGGTGCTTTTCGTAAGGCCTGATACGCACAAGGTCGAGAAGGAGCTTCTTTTCCCGTTCAATTTTTTCTTTAAGGAGAGGCTTCGTTACGGCACGCCGTACCTTATCAACACGCTGCAGAAGATGGGGTACGAGGTGTGGGTTTACACGTCTTCTTTCAGATCCGAGTTCTATATCAAGACTTTGTTCAGGTGCTACGGCATCAAGTTCGATAATATCGTAAATGCGCAAAGACATCTTAAAGAAGTGCAGGGCAAGCGCAAGCAGATAATGCCGCAGAAGGTGCCGAATTACTACAAGATAAAGCTGCACGTTGATGATGAGAATGTTATCTGTTCTTACGGCAAGCAGTTCGGTTACGCCGCATACCATCTGGATGCGCCGGACGACGAATGGACCGATAAGATCATATCGAAAGCAGAGGAAGTAAAGAAGAAGTGGGAGTGGGAGCAGGACGCTCTTAACCGCCGCTGATACTCTTTAATTAACAGCCGTAATAATCGTCGCGCAGCTTCTGTATGTGTGCGACTTTACGCTCGATCATATTCGGGTTATCCATAAGCAGACTGAAGTAATTCGTAAGGTCTATGTCGCTGTAGTGCCCGCTTACAAGTGCTGCTCGGCAAAGGTAGAACAGACCTACGGAAGAAGCGAGCTCATCGATCTCGGAACCCTCCAAAGTCTGACGGGCAAGCTTTATGGCGAGGTCGTGCTGCTTATTCATAAGCTCGATAATACCTGTGAGTGTATCTATACCGAGGAAGTCGAGCTGCCTGATGTAAGGATCGGCATTGATCTGGGTAAGCGAGGCTCCTGAGATCGCCGCGATATCGTTAGTGTACTTAACGAAGTCATCGTTATAGCGCATGAATTCCCTTAAGGAAAGTGTATCGATAGTGATGCCTTCGACATCGCCGGTGCGGAGCTTGCCGATAACTCTCTCGGAGTAGTTACGGAGCTCTTCCTTTATCCTTCCGAATCCGGCATCGGCGACTTCGAGAAGACTTGCCATCTGTGAGAATTCACGTCTTACATGACGGGGGACACCGAGCTCGTTCTTATAACCAAGGTCATGCTCGATCTCGGCCCAGGTGTGCTGAAGAACAGTCCTGATCTGGATCTCGAACTTGAGGTGAGTCAGTGCCTCGTCATATTCTTCAGAAGGTCTTAACGAGCAGATATAATGTACCGACAGATAGCCGAATGCATTGGGCTTTAGGACCTTGCTCTTATCTACGTAATTGTCCTTGTCGATAACGAACAGATCCTCTACGATGCGGCTTATAGGATCGATCTGATCAGTAAAATAGCAGATAATCCTGAATCCTACGAGGTCGGTAAGATCTGTAGCAGATGCGTACTTGTCAGGCTTACGTGTAAGCTTGCCGGCTGTCGATTCAGCGGTCTTGACGCGGTGCGCGATCTGCATTGTGTGGATGTCGGCTTCATTAAGAGCTTCGGTAAGCTTCTGCTCGACAATCTCATCGATCTTCCTGTAACTGTCTATATTGTCGTAGTAACTCAGCATCTTAAGCTGGATCATGTCGTATTCCTCCGTGGGCTTCACGCTGCCTATATGTTACCACATCAAAGATCAGTCCTTATTGTATTCGAGGATGTCCCCCGGCTGGCAGTCGAGTGCTTCGCATATAGCCTCAAGTGTGGAGAAGCGTATCGCGGAGATCTTTCCGTTCTTCATCTTGGAGAGATTGACGTTAGATACGCCGACCTTATCCGAGAGTTCGTTAAGTGATATCTTTCTGTCCGCCATCACGCGGTCCAGTCTTAATATAATCTGTCCCATAGTTGATCTCCTTATCTGTCAGAGAGTCTCATCTGACTGGATCTGGAGTGTCTTGCCGTAGTCGAGAACGTTATAGACTACCCAGGTAACAAGTGCACCGAGCACTCCAAATGCTGCGCCTGCTGTCATAAAGAGGAATCCGCTTACTACGATCATGACTACAGTTACTCTCTTTATAACCTTGTCAGTGAATGGAGTATCTTCCTTCTCGATGATGGCAAATGTGCTGCTTATAAGCTTCATAAGGACTGCGCAGAGTGCGATGCATGCTGAGATGCCGAGGCAGTAACCGCCGTAGACTATTGTATAAGGACGGTTGTTAAGTGCTTCCTGTACTGCGGGGATATCAGATTCCCAGTCTTCAGGGTCTATGCCCTCGATGTTGATCATTCTTGCCGTGCCGATGCTGATGCGTGAGGAATCGAATCTGCCTTCCTCGGCAGCCTGTGCGATGGTGGACTCCATGTTGTTGTAGTTGCCGATCAATGCGAATCCTGCTGCTGCGCTTAAGACGCATCCGCAGATGCAGATGATGCACATGATAAGTGCTACTTTCTTGCCGATTCCGCAGCTTCTCTTTATCTTGTTGATCTTAATGTTCTCTTCATTCATTGTCGTATCTCCTATTTATTCCGATAAGTTGTTAAAGTGCTCTTCGAAGATGTCTTGACTATACCGTGTGTGTTAATCGTTGTCAATAACTTTTTAACGATAAACATTAAATTGTTAACTTAGACGATTAACTATCAGACGCCGTTGGTATGTCGGGATATACTGTGTTATCATTGTTCTGTCTTAATATAAATAAGGGGAGTAACTATGGACGACAGAACAACTGAATCCGGTGTAGCTACAGGATTAAGGATCACCTTCGCGATCATAGGCGCGATACTGATCATGATATGCAGCACATGTGTTGCATTGAGATTGACAGTACTTAACGACCACTTCTGGTTCGACTTCGTTAAGAGCGATGAATTCAGAGATCTTGCAAGAGAAGAGATGGGTCTTGATATGAACAGTATTCTCGTAAGAAACGGTTCAGATGTCACGGTAGACTTCTCTGATGACGAGGTGTCTGACGAGTTCTTCGATCTTGTATTCGAGGATGTTATCGACTTTATGCTCGACGGTGACGATAAGGTTGATGAAGATAAGTATGAAGATTTCTTCGAAGAATATGAGGATGAGATCTTCGGTGATCAGAATCTTACTGATGCCCAGAAGAGAGAAGAGATCCAGGGCTTCGTAGACCAGCTTCAGGATATGTTCGATAACTACGAGGATGAAGATTTCTACACAGCTCTTGAGACATATAACGAGGCTGCCCATAACACATTGATAACGGCAGTAGTTACGGGTGTGATCATCGCGATCATGTTCGTGGTTCTTATTATCATCCATAAGAATAAGTTCCGTCCTGTAAGAGCAATGGGTATCGCTACGGCCAGTGCAGGACTCCTTAATACTCTCGGTTCAGCGTTTATGGTGCTGGTCTTCAAGGCTGCTGCACAAGAAGCTGAGGGCGAGGAAGAGGTTGTTCAGATCCTTATCGATAAGCTCGGAGAATACTCGACTACATTCGTGCTCATAATGCTTGCAGTACTTGTTATCGGAGTTGTTATGATCATAGTAGGCGCTGTAGGTGCAAGTAACTACAACAAGCAGATGATCGCAGAGTAATCAGTAGATCAGAAGATTGATCAACATAACAATAAAGCGGGGGATCTCCCCGCTTTATTCGTATACGAATATCCCGGTCAGAGGCGGCACACCGAAGCGGCTTGTAAAGAGATCGCACTTGCACAGGAACATGTAGTACGCGCCGATCCCTCTGTCTGACAATGACTCATAGTTTCCCTGTCCCTTCGAGAGGATTACATCGGATTCCTGAAGTATACGAAGTGATCCTTCCGGCATCAGCGGGATGATGGTTCCTCCTACGGGACAGCCGTTGTCGATGATGTCTGCAGCTTTATCAAGGCCGCAGTATTCTGCATCTTCCCGTGTCGCATCATTAAGGACTTCGCCGCCTCTTACAAGAGCAGTGATCTTCATATCAGGATAATGGATCTTGAGCTGTTCGATAAGAAGCTTATCAAGTACGATCTCACCGCAGTTATCGCAGATAAGAAGGAAAGACTTCGCATCTTCGCACCCCCTGATAAATGCATCATAAGCATCAAGATCTTCTTCTCTGATATGAGTCTTATCCATAAGAGCGATGAACTTACTGTCATCGACATTATTCATCGCACCGAAGTCGATATAGTTGCCGACCATCGCATAAGTAAGTGCCTCTTTAACAGGATCATCAGAAGCTTCGATCTTGTCACGGATCTTATCTTCCATATTAAGAACAAAGTCGTTATATCTTCGCTTGATATCTTTGTAATCGGGAGCGCTTCCGAACATCTCCTGATGGATCTGATTGAACAGATAGACCATGTACGGACTGGTATCAGAATCCTTACGGTTATCCAGAAGATCTTTGACCCTGGCAAGATATACAGGGTCGTTATTCTTGTTCTGCTGCTTGTCGTAAAGACAGCTCGCGCATTTATCAGATATTCGCATAAAGCCTCCTTCGAGTTCGTCAATATAATAGCGATGGATTATAATAGGTGCAATATGGATAAGGTAATGAGATGCATCGAATGGTTCCTGGTATATGCGGTAACGGGCTGGCTTTATGAGTCTATCTGGTGCGCCATGATAGATGAGAACGGAGGCTTCATTAACAGAGGATTTCTGTACGGACCGTGGCTTCCGATCTACGGTTTCTCGATGCTGATCATCATGTGCGTTATATGGAAGCTTAAGATCAAAAGACCTTTCCAGATCTTTCTTACAGGCGCCGTCCTATCGACAACAGCAGAACTTATCGGCAGTTACTTTATGGACTGGCTGTGTGGCGGATTCCTGTGGAATTATTCTTCTTTCTTCATGAACTTTCAGGGCAGGATCGCCCTTAAGCCTGCGATCATGTTCGGACTTTTGATCCTCGGAGGCGTTCTTGTAATCCATCCGAAGATGACCTCTTTACAAACCAAGTATAAGGACTCAATTATTCATAAAGTACTGTTCGTCATAGTGACGCTGGCATTCACGGCGGACCTTGTGATCAGTCTTATAACAAAAACATAAGAATAAGGGAGGAACACGTATGATCAAATGTGTTGTTACAGGTGACAATCACTTCGGTAAAACATACGGCGGAAGGTTCGAGAGTAAAAGTAAGATACTCAAAGAGAAGAGGTTTGAAAGCCTCGAGGATCTTGTTAAGAAGGCTAATGAGATAGAAGCGGATATGTTCTTCGTAACGGGAGACCTTTTCGATAACGAATGCGATATCCCGCGTGAGATCGTAAGCCGTGTTGTTGATATCCTGTCGAAGTTCAAGAATAACGTCTTCATCCTTCCCGGTAACCACGATTTCTATGGTGATCACGTGGAGGTGTGGAAGACTTTTCGCGAGTGTAACAGCCACGACAACATTTTGCTGCTGACTTCGCCGGAGCCTAAGGAGTTCACGGAAGTCGGCAAGGACAAGGATACCGTGAGGATCTTCCCCGCGATATGTAAGTCGAAGCACAGCAATACGAACGCACTCGGCTGGATCAAGGACTACGACATAGAGCAGGAGGGCGTGATCAACATCGGCCTTGCACACGGTTCCGTGGAAGGCCTGTCGTGCGACAACGAGCACCGGTATTTCTTCATGGGCCGCGACGAGCTCAAGAACATCGGCGTCGACGTGTGGTTCGTGGGCCACGCGCATGTGCAGCTCCCGGACGATCTCGATGAGACGGAAGCTATAAGAAGCGACAAGATCTATAACCCGGGCACGCACCAGCAGACGAGCTCGGCAAACAACACCGAGGGCTGCGGCTTCATCATAAACATCTCGAAAAGCGGATTCCGCGCCACCCTAAAGGCAAGCAAGTACTCCTGCGGCAACGTGCATTACGTCAAGAAGGAGATCAAGATCCCCGTTGCCAAGGACGATGCTCTCCGCGATGCGCTCACAGATGCCGTTAAAGACTTGGACAAAGACTCGACGGTACTGGAGTTGTCTTTCAAGGGAACGGTGCTCGAGGATGAGTATTACGACCGTAAGGAGATATGCGACGAGGTGCTCGAAGGTTTCTTCCACGTCGATGAATACGAGTTCGGCAATCTGTATGAAGAAGCTACTGATGCGAAGATAGACCAGACGTTTATATCAGGAACGTTTGCTTCGGATTTCCTGCATGCCATCCAGGATTCTGATGCGCGTAATACCGCTTTCTTGTATCTGACCGAGATCCAAAAGGGAAGGATAAGTTTCAACGGAGACAAGGTCAACAAGGACGGCAAAGATATCAAATACTACGCGCATAAGGGTAAGTGAGGTCGCATATGAAGATTAATAAGATAAGCTGCAATCATTTTGCAGGATTAAACGGGAAGAAGCTCGAGCTTACGGACGGGCTTAATGTAGTCTGTGAGAATAACGAAGAAGGAAAGAGTACGATAATCGATCTTATGTATCAGACTCTGTTCCAGGGCACATCGAAGCCGGATAAGGCGTTCAAGGCGAGAAGTTTTCCTTCAAGAGCTGACGGTGTGGAGACGTCTGTAATCGACGGTGAGATCATAGTCGAGAAGGACGGTAACGTAAGTACAGTCAAGAAGACGTGGAGCAGCAAGAGTGGTAAGGGAACCGAGTACTATTCTGATACTCAAGGTGCTTCTTCTGACGTGCCTGAAGAGATCGAATCGAAGTTGATTGAGATCCTCGGAGGAACATCGGGTGTCTATAATGAGATCGTTTTTGATTCCAAGCGCTTTAAGTCCGAGACGATCCGGAATCTCTTTGAAGCAGGCCAAGATACTCAGAAGAATGTTTCCGAAGTTCTTCAGGTTACCAAGGATTCAGCTGATGGTGTATCGATGAACAAAGTAGAATCTGTTATCGAGGTTAAGGATAAGCTGTTCGGATCTAACTGGGATTATGATACGGAGAGTATCATCGACAGAAGTAAGAAGATAAAGGAATGGGGTAATATTCCTAAGCTCTGTTCCCAGCTTGAGCTTGTAAAGGATACGCAAGCGAAGGTGGAGCAGTACGAGGTGGAGAAGTCCGCTATATATTCCGAGTTGGACGAGAAGGATAGTAAGCGAGGAGAGCTTCAGGAACTTCTTAACAACTTCGGAGTTGTGACCAAAGCCATTGATGATAAAGAGTCTCTTGCTAAGGCCCGTAAGATCTTTAAGGAGCTTGAGGACAGAAGAGATGAATATGATAAAGCTCTCGAGGTAAGAGACAAGGCAGGTGAGCTTAGAAGTGAGTATAAAGCTGCCGTGATCATAGAGCAGTATGTGACTGCAAGTCAGAAGAAGGCTGCTTATGAGAGCAAGAAGCAGGAACTTGATGCTCTTATTCCCGTTCAGGACAAGGATGTCAGTAAGGTAAACAAGTTATATCAGGATATCGATAAGCTTAATACCAGCGGAAACGGAATCAATGTTACGGCTTCCGTGGAACAGTTGGGCGACCGTCCTGTAAAGATAAGCTATCTGGACGGATCTTCTGCTCTTGAAGGCTCCGGTGAATTGACGATCGACCAGATAGTCGAAGTGTGCATTCCCGACGTGTTGAAGCTGACGATCAAGCCTAACGGATTTGATATCAGCAAGGTTAAAGAGCGCATCGACAGTAAGGCAGGAGAGATACACGAAGCTTTCGGAAGATTCGAAGTTGACGGCATAGCAGCTCTTGAGAGCAAGAAAGAGCTTTATGAGCAATTACAGGCTGAGGTTAAGAGACTTGAGCTGGATTACAAGAATTACCTTGAGAAGATAGGAAAGACCAGGGAGACTCTCGAAGAGGAATACCGCATATTGGATGACAGCTTTAAGAGTGCAGACAATATGAGTGTTGATGCGGTGAAGGTCCGTATCGTTGCTCTGTGCGGTGAAGGTGATATCGAAGGGTTCTGCAGGATTAACGACAGGATAATCCAGGACTATAAGGATGATGATATCGACGATAAGATCAAAGAGACGAAGAAGATTGTTGATAAGCTTGCTGAGAAGGTAGATTCCGACGGCGATATCCCCGAGGCATATCAAGGCATTACCGACAGTAAGGCATATACCGATGAGATGGTATCTAAGATCGGGGCGCTTGAGTCTGAGATAGATGATCTGGAAGCCAGGATCAGCGAGAAGAACGAGAAGATAAAGGAACTGAATGATGATCTGAGGAATAATCAAGATTTCGACTTCAGTCACTTCGAAGACGATTATTATGAAGAGATCAAGCGCCTTAATGACAGTCTTGAAGAGAATAAGAGAGAAGGAAAGATCTGGCATGACTTGAAACAGATATTTGATACTGTCAAAGCCGGAAGACCTTCAGTGCCTCATGACGGCTTCGACAAGGACTTCTTGAAGTTCATGGCGTACATTACAGACGGTTCTGTAAGCGCGGCTGCTATGAACGATGATCTGTCCGTTGATGTCGTAAGCGGAGTAAATAAGATGGCTTACGAGATCCTCTCAGACGGTACTGCCGAGACAGTCGCGCTGGCATTCAGACTTGCGATGTTAAAGCAGGTATTCCCTTCAGGAGGCGGGTTTGCCGTATTTGATGATCCGCTTGTTAATATGGACGACGGAAGAAAGCAAAGATCCATAGAGCTTATTGAAGAGTTTGCCAAGGATAACCAGGTTATCTTCGTGACCTGTCATTCCGAGTATAAAGCGGATTTCAAGGGCGCAGCAGTATGCAGCATACAGACTCTCAGCTGAGAAGCTGATTAATCGTTAATGGTTTGTTCATTAACTGGTTTAAGTTATGAAATATACAGTCTGTAGACTAATACATGAGAGTACTGTTGTGTAGTCATAGTGGTTTTCTCCTTTCGCAGCGGTTCCGGGAGTAGTAGCCCAGGACCGCTAAATTGTTGTATATTATTCAAGCGTGGAGGAAGGGTTGCATGACAGTTAAGGCGGAAACCAGGGATAAAAAAACACTTAACAAATGGATAAAGAAAATCGTGATCATTTTCGCAGTGTATATTGTGCTTCTTGTTGCATCGTATGCATGTGCGGGTGAGATCGGCGGTATCGGGTTTATCCTGGCGGCGCTGCTTATTACGGTAGCAGGTATACCGCTTATCGCAGCAGCGGCAGTCAAAGCGGCGAACGCATATAAGTACACGTGGCTTACGGACGAGTTCGAGTTGTATGCGAAGGACGGAAGCCTGTACTGTGGTGAGAAGAAGCTTCAGGTGAATCTTAATAAGAAGTCGGATGTGCTTTATGCGCACGATCTGGGTTACAAAGGCAACCCTCAAAGGGCCAGTATCTACCTGGCCATAGAAGGGGACGATAAAGCTGCTCTGTTAGGGTATATGGAAGACAACGGTGTAGCCATCGATCCTGATCCTGTGATAGAGGGCAGGGGCAAATACGCTGCCGTTACTGCTGCCGCGAACGGCCTTTCCAAGTACAGAAGAAAGTAGTGTATCCATGAAGATCTATTTCGCGCCTCTTGAAGGCATCACAGGCCACATATTCCGTAATGTTTATGATGAGATCTACGGTCACATCGATAAGTACTTCGCGCCGTTTATCTCTCCGTCTGAAAATTGCCCTATGACGCCGCGCGAGAGAAGGGATGTCACGCCTGAGAATAACAAGGGTTTGTACCTCGTTCCGCAGATTCTTACGTGCAGATCAGACTGCTTTATCGAAGGTGCGAAAGAACTTCAGGCTATGGGCTACAAGGAAGTTAATCTTAACCTCGGCTGTCCTTCAGGCACCGTCTGTGCCAAGGGTAAAGGAGCGGGTTTCCTGCCCGAGACAGCAGCGCTTCAGAAGTTTCTTGATGACATCTATTCTTACGGCGGATTCGAAGGCATGAAGATATCGATCAAGACGAGACTCGGCTACTATGATCCGGACGAGTTCTATGACCTTGTGGACATCTTCAATGCTTTCCCTGTAAGTGAGCTTATAGTGCACCCCAGGATACGTGCTGACTTCTATAAAGGAGAGCCCCGCCGCGAGTATTATGCATACGCTCTTGAGCACTGTAAGATCCCGCTTGTGTATAACGGAAATGTCTTTAGCGTTAATGATTACGATAGTTTTGTAAGTTCATTCGGAACGGATCTTGATCCCGTGATGCTGGGGCGCGGCCTGATATCTGATCCGTCCATTGCAGACAAGCTTAAGGGACTTACGACAGAGACTGACTGTGTAAAGCTTAGAAAGTTCCACGACACCATCTATCACGAGTATCAGAAGATCATGTCGCCTGATATCAATGTGCTGTTCAAGATGAGGGAGCTTTGGACTTACTGGCGTGTGCTCTTTGACGGCAGGGACCGCGACTTCAAGCATCTGCTTAAAGCGAAGAAATACGCTGAATACGAGGAGATCGTTTACCGGATTATCTAAGCCGTCAGTCTTCGGATGACTGCAGCATCAATTCATATTGCTCTTCCTATGCCTTCACGCTGGTACTGCTCCTGCACTACAAGCCAATGCAGGGAAGAAACACGGCCATCATCGCGCACTGCGAAAAGCAGATTCTCGAGCTGATCTGTGTCAAATACTTCTCGGCTTCTTCTAATGAACCGATTATACAGAAGGAATATAATTAATCATTTATTAACTTGTCTTTTGATAATTCCTACTACAACATGGCAATGAACTGGATGAATATCCTTCAGGGCAGTTCCTGTTTCATCATTGAGAATGAGAAGGATATGGACGAACTTAGGAGGAGGGATTCTGCCTGGTATGAATTGTTGAAGAATACCGGAGTTAAGCGTCTTGTTCTTTTCCCGTTGAGACACAGAGGTGAATTGATGGGTTATATCTGGGCACGCGAATTCAATGCCGATAATACGGTCAAGATCAAGGAGACTCTTGAACTTACAACGTTCTTTATCGCTTCCGAGATGTCTAACTATCTTCTGGTTAAGAGGATGGAAGTATTAAGTTCAGTAGACCTTCTGACCGGTATCAATAACCGTAACACGATGAATAACCGTATTGATCGTATAACGGCGGGGAAGGAGATCCTGGCGGAACCGTATGCCGTAGTTTTCGCTGATCTGAACGGACTCAAGCGAGTCAACGATGCCGAAGGACATACTGCAGGCGACGAGATGATTAAGGATGCCGCCGCGATACTGCAGGAGGTTTTCGATGACGGTGAGGTGTACCGTGCAGGCGGAGATGAGTTCATGGTTATCGTGTGTGATATCACTCCGGAAGAAGTGGAGAAAAGGCTTGCCCTTATGCGGGAGAAAGCAGCTGCCACGAAGAATGTGAGCCTGTCGGCAGGTGTCTCGTTAAGCTCGGAAGAGCCGGATATTCTTAAGGCGATGCATGATGCGGATAGTCGCATGTATGCCGACAAGGAGAAGTACTACGGGGAGCATCCGGAGCTGAAATACCGCTGAAGATGGATTGTGGGTTCATGTCTATAACAGGTTGATCAGTTCTTTACAGAGATTGAGATATTCAGCATCTAGAGGATAATGGGCGTGATAGTCTTCTATCAGGTTTGAAATCCCGTTCTTATAGTCACTCTCTGTGATAGATATACCGCTGTTCAGATATTCAGCTATCTCATTAGCCACGCTGACACCGGTGTCTTTCTTGCCGGCAAGATATTTGATCAGACTGCGATGGAAGAGCCTTGCTGTCTGATAGGGGGCATCGTCTCTAAGACACAGCTCTTTGCAAGCGTTGCTGTTACGGGTGTATTCATAATTCTTGATCCGATCCGAATGGAAGTAATCATCATAAGTTGCATTAACGGATTCGATCACTTCCAGATCGACAGCTACGCCGTCTTCATAAATGACAATGATGATCCCTTCAGGATTGGTTGTATGAGAAATGTATACCGGTTCGTTATAGCCGTAAATGAAATCCTTCAGGGTGTCTTTATCCATCAAGGCGCTTATGTCCACATCAGAGTATGGTGTCGGATTGCCGCGAAGGAAAGAACCGCCAAGCCAGACGTGAGTCTTGTTACTCTCTGCAAAATTCTTAACGTATTCGATGTATTCTTTCTGATTGCTTCTCATGCTGATTCCCGATTAGCTGCAGCTTTAAAGTTCCATCAGTACTCTGTACTCAGGTGTGCCGTCTTCGAGTTCTCTGTTGCCTGTAACATGAAACCCGTGAGCTTCATAGAATCTAATGGCAGCCGTGTTCTTCTCGAGCACCCAAAGGTATCTGACGGCTTGTTCTTTCTTGACGAACTCGATCAGGTCTGCTCCTATGCCTTGTCCCTGAAAGAAATGGTCGACGTACAGCTCGATAACTTCCTGCTTCGATATTCGAATAAGACCTTTGACGATACCTTCATCCTCATAGATCCAGATGTTCTCAAGGATCTTAGGTGAGGAGTACTCCTCTGCCACCGGAAGCACTTGAATCTCCCCAAAGGAAACAGCATCATTTCTGAAGATGGAACGGTAGTTCATTCTCTTAACAAAGACCAGGATCTCAGCGATTCTGGATATATCATTCATTGTAGCTTTTCTAATCAAACTTAAGTCCCCCTAATGACATTATCTCCGATAATCTTCTCCATCCATATCATGTCATACCGGCGTCCGGATTTGTATCCGTAAATTCGGAAGAGTTGAGGATGATGTAATAAGCAAGACTATATCTGAACTTCAGTTAATGATAACCGCCCTACTGTTAAGCAGGGCGGTTTTAATTTGCGCTTATGCTTTATGAGTTAGCGGAACTTTAGTTTTTCCCCTCAAACTTATGTAAAGAAGGTAGAAAATGAAGTGAGACAAGCCTACGATGATGCCGACGGGAAGTGCGATCTGCTGTGAGATGCGGAACCCCTCGTCTGCCATGAGGATGTAGGTCAGGCACACGCTCGTCATGAAAGCGGAAGGAACTGCAGTTATAAGCGACAGCCAAGGATTCTTGTGCGTCTTGATCATATACTCGGTCGCGACCCAGAGTGCCACCATCGCAAGCGACTGGTTACTCCACGAGAAGTAGCGCCACAACACGTTAAAATCTATCTGCGTCATCACGGCTCCGAACAAAAGCATAGGTATGGCAAGGAGAATTCGGTTACGCATGCGTTTCTGGTCGAGCTTCGTGATCTCCGCCAGTATCAATCTGGCAGAGCGAAAAGCCGTGTCTCCCGATGTTATCGGACAGGCAACGACGCCCACCACAGCAAGTACTCCGCCAAACATTCCGAGCAACCCGGTAGAGATATCGTAGACAACGCCCGACTGCCCAAGCTCACTAATTGCGTTTTGAAGTCCGCCGGTCGCACCATAGAATGCAACACCGCCTGCAGCCCAGACGAGTGCGATGACACTCTCTGACAGCATGGCGCCATAGAATACCTTGCGGCCCTGGTGCTCTGAAGTGATACATTTCGCGATCATTGGAGACTGGGTAGAATGAAAGCCCGATATTGCTCCACATGCTACCGTTACGAACATGAAAGGCCAGACCGGAAGGTCGTTCGGATGAAGATTCTGAAGTGTTAACTCCGGGATCGTGTAACCGCCTTTGACGATGCCGAACACTATACCTACGGCCATGATGATCAGTACAGCGCCGAATATGGGATATATGCGGCCTATGATCTTATCGATTGGCCAGATAGTGGCAACCAGATAGTAAACAATTATCACGACGATCCAGAATGTCATATTGAAACTATCCGGCGTAAGGCGGGCAAGAAGAGCTGCCGGGCTTGTTATGAATACCGTTCCCGTGAAAAGAAGCAGCACGATCGAGAATAAGCGCATTGCCCACCTGGCGATATTACCGATATATATACCTGAAAGTTCTGCGATAGAACCTCCGTTATTACGTTCGGAGATCATTCCGCACATATAGTCGTGCACGCCGCCGCCCAATATCGCACCGAACACTATCCAAAGAAAAACGACCGGTCCGAAACACGCTCCCATAAGAGCACCAAAGATAGGACCTGTGCCTGCTATGTTAAGCAGCTGTACCAGATAAGCATTCCATGGTTTAAGGGGGACAAAATCGACACCGTCCTCGTGTGTATAGGCAGGCGTCTTTCTGTCGTCAGGACCGAAGACTGATTCGAGAAACCTGCCATAGAGTGCGTAACCAAGTATTAGAACGAATATAGAGCAAATGAAAGATATCATGTTGTTTTTCTCGTATCTGTGAAATTAAATTCATTATACATCTTATCCTCTTTGTTTGGCGGAGGATGGATTCGACCGGCAGCTCGGAAAACAACCATACACTGGCACCATATAATATGGCGGTTTTGGGCACTATGGTATGGTTGTTTCCTTCGCTGCCTGAGGTCTCGGGTTTTCAGTCAAAGCAAAGACAGCACCGACTCTTGTCGGTGCTGTCTTGTTATTACCCCTATAATTTGGACTATGTGTTCTTAACTCACATCATATCACAGATTCATAATAGCTATTTCTGCATTGATGTGGATTTGTTCTTAACCTCGTAACAATCCTTTCTTCGTTATAGTATCGAATATAGCGTCTGATATTCCTTTTAAGTTCCGACAGGGATTTAAAAGCGTATTCTTTGTCGTAGTACATATCCGTCTTCAGCCTGCCAAAGAAGTTTTCGGTTGGTGAGTTATCCAGACAGTTTCCTTTGCGTGACATGCTTTGGACTA
>JAEEGL015880174.1_pt1 | contig 26201 bp, 20 predicted proteins | sample 9134231 | NCBI WGS metagenome assembly JAEEGL01 (sample SAMN16246548, study PRJNA631951) | gut metagenome | biome: gut microbiome; feature: rumen; material: fiber-attached | host: Bos | place: Iran: Karaj | collected 2018-10
CAGATTGTTTTGTACAAGTCTTTTGAGACTTACTTAAAAGTCTCTTTGACTAGTTCTTTGCACTATGTTGTTTTCAAGGTTCGGCACCGCCTTTTTGGCGGAGCATTTGATATTATATGCGCGCAGCCCTCCGTTGTCAACGACTTTTTTACAGTTTTTTTAAGTATTTTTACCCCTTTTTTATGCCCCCCAAATGTAGTGTTTTTTGCTGCCTTCACTACACTATTTATATACGCGCGTATACGCGCGTGCGCGTAGAGTGCCGGCCTTTAATGCCTTACGGATGCCCGGACCCGCATAAAAAGGAGAAGGCGCTGCGCCTTCTCTTTTTATTTGCTTATGATGCTGCCGGTCCGCGGATAGTCTTATTTTATCTTGACCGTTACTCTGGCCGGTGTGTACTCTACGGTAAGTCCGTCTATGCTGTGGCCGGGGTAGAGAGTAAGGAGCGCCTCCCCTTCTGCGCGCCCGTCGGCATCCGCTATGGGAGCGACGTCGCCGGAACCGAGAGTCCTGAGCGTAGTTACCGGACCGGTAACTTTAACGATGATCTCCGAAACGCCTTCGGCCAGTTCCGCAGAAGCATCATGGCCGTCCGCAACGTTAAGGACGGTTACGTCCGAAGCCTTGAACTTGAACGTAAGCTGACCGTTTTCGGCTATAGTGAACTTAGCGCTCAGCGGCTCCGAACTGTCGGCCTCGAATACTCCGCCGGGTATGATGGGTTCCACGTCGAACGAGGCGTCCTCGAATATGCCGTCGATGTCTATGGGCTTGGCAGTTATTTCCGATATCTGCGACAGTCTGGAGGCAGGCCCTTTTATGGTTATGGTCTTGCTGATGTCCGTGCTCTTGAGAGTTGCGCCTTCCCAGATGGATCCCTCGACCGGAACTTCTATCGGGACAGTCTTGGTCTGGTACATTACGGCGTTTACGCCTATTACTTCGTAAGCCAGCTTTACTCCGGTAACGACCTTTCCGGTCTCGTCCACGGGAGTTGCGGCAAGCATGAGATCCATGGGCTTATCCACTTCCGCGCCGGACAGATCTCCGCTTACCCTTACCGACGTTACCTGCGCCAGCCTGGATGCAGCTCCGGTGGCCTCGACCTGGGTGAGTCTGCTGGAAAGGACCGTCGCCTCTTTTCCCGACGCCGATCCGGAGAGCACTACCTCCACGGGTTTGGATACGGTAGCAAGTTCTTCTATTACAATGTCCACGCCGGAGGCGTTGATCTCGACCACGTTTATACCCGGAGGCAGGGCTGCCTTTATGGGAGCTGTTCCGCCGCCGAGAGCCAGCTCGGAGATGTCCGCGCTGAGCTTGATGTCTTCTGCCTTTACTTTGTTGATGTCGTTGCGGGCGCCGGACACGGTGATGTTAGCCTTATACCCTTCCGTAGTTACGGGGGCAAGTTCCTTTTCCGCAAGCGTCTCCACGCCTGTTATCTCCACGGGAACGTCGCGCAGCGTTGTCTGCACGGTGGGGTTGGCAATGTTTATTACATAGAACCAAAGGATTATTGCCGCGACTATGGAAACTATTAGATCAATCCGCTTCTGATTCATTGTCTTTCCTCCTAAGCAGATTGCGAAGCTTCGTCATGAGACGGTCGTCGTCCGGCTGGTCGCTGATGTACATGTTGAACAGTTGCTTTTCTATGGACTTGATGTCCAGGAACCTGGACAGGCGTCCGTCCGCAGCCATGGAGATTATTCCGGTCTCTTCCGATACTATTATGGACACGGCGTCCGAGACTTCCGATATGCCAAGGCCCGCGCGGTGGCGCGTTCCCAGATCCTTGCTGAGGTTCTGGTTCTGGGTGAGCGGAAGCACGCAGCCCGCGGCAAGCACCCTGTCGCTCCTTATTATTGCCGCGCCGTCGTGAAGGGGCGATCCTTTATAGAATATGTTCTCCAGAAGCGGCGTGGACAGCTTGGCGTCCACGATGGTGCCGGTGTCCGCGATGTCCTGAAGAGCGGTCTCTCTTTCTATTACTATTATGGCGCCTTCTTTTCTGGCGGCGAAATACTCGACCGCGGATACGATTGCGTCCACGTTGTCCGAGATCTCCTCCTGATGCAGCGAGAACTGCCTGGTGAACTTGCCTCTGCCCAGGTATTCCAGACCTCTTCTGAGCTCCGGCTGGAAGACGACCACCAGCGCCACTATTCCTACGTTAAGTATTCCGGTGAATATCCAGTTTACGATGTATAAGTTGAGAAGATCCGACAGGAAGGCCGCGACCACGACAACAACAAGACCCTTCGCGAGCTGCTCCGCGCGGGTGCTGCGAATGAATCCAAGAAGCTTGTAGATCAAAAAGCTGACTATGGCGATGTCGATGACATCGGTGATGCCGAAGCCCGAAAACAGGCTGCTGATGACCTGGCCCATGATCTCCCCTTTCGTTGTCTTTTGCAATTAATGATTTTATACAATTTTTGTGTGCATTTCAAGGCGATACGGGATTTTTTAAGTTAAAACGGCACAAATATGAGGCTGAAACGGTACACCCGGCCGGCGGCGCGGTTTACAGTTTTCGCTATTTGTGATATAGTTCGAGTATCAAAAACAGGTAGAAAGCGGCGGTACTATGAAGCAGTTTTACGCAGGCAAACTAGAAGTAAACGAAGAGATAACGGACTTTTTCATGGTCAAGTCCGCGGCGGTAAGGACCGGCTCCAACGGCAAGGATTATCTTGACCTTGGGCTGGGCGACTGCAGCGGCGAGATCAACGGAAAGAAATGGGACGTCTCCCCGGACGAGCTTCCGGCGCTGACGGCCCTTAAAGAAGGCGATATCGTAAAGATAAAGGGTCTGGTAACGGAATGGAATTCCGTAAAGCAGCTGCGCGTACAGAGGATACGCAAGGCGGTCCCCACGGACGAACTTGTAATGTCGGACTACGTAAAGGCTGCTCCGGAAGATCCGGAGGAGATGTTCGCCTACGTTCTGGAAAGAGCCGGAGCAATAAAGGACGAGGGCCTTCGGAAGATCGCCGTGGACGCACTAGAAGAGAACAAGGACAGACTGCTGTACTACCCCGGAGCCATGCGCAATCACCACGCGGAGCTCGGCGGCCTTCTGTACCACATAAGGCGCATGCTTACCATGGGTCTTAAAGCCTGCCAGGTCTATACCGGACTGGACAAGGACTGGGTGGTCTGCGGAGTAATAATGCACGACATGGAAAAGCTCAACGAGCTCAGGTCCAACGAGTTCGGCATCTCTCCGGGATACACCGCGCAGGGCAACCTGCTGGGCCACATAGTGATGGGCGCGGCGGCCCTTAAGGAGCGTGCGGAGAAAGTAGGGCTGGACGAAGAAAAGACCATGATGCTGCAGCACATGATAGTGTCGCACCACTACGAGCCGGAGTTCGGAAGCCCTGTAAGGCCCATGTTCCCGGAAGCTGAGCTGCTGCATTATCTGGACATGATAGACGCCAAGATGTTCGACTTCGAGGCGGCGCTGGAAGGCGTGGAGCCCGGCGGATTCTCCGAGAGGGTGCGCACCCTGGACGGCCGCATGCTCTACAATCCAACGTTCGAGAGGCTCAACACGGAAAAGAACAAGAACAAGTAGATACCGGAACACGGCATAATGAAAGAAGAAAAGACGGGTTCCGTAAAGGAACTGATCTTCCACAACGAATCGAACTTTTATACCATACTGCTCTTCGAAAGCACTGAAGAGCAGTTTTTTGCCGTAGGAAAGATGCCGGATCCCAGGAAAGGCCGCAGCTACAGGCTTACGGGCGAATGGACCGAGCACCCCAAGTACGGTGAGCAGTTCGCGTTCAGCAGCTTCGAGGAGCTGGAGCCCACCAGCGCGGAAGGCATAGCGTCGTTCCTGGCGTCCGGAATAATAAAAAACGTAGGACCGTCCACCGCAATGGCCATAGTCAGGCGCTTCGGGGACGACACCCTGCGCGTGATCGCGGAAGATCCGGACAAGCTTACCCTTGTAAGCGGCATAGGTCCGGTAAAGGCCAAGGCCATAGCGGAAGGCTACGCCGCGCACAGATCCTACGCTCAGGTAGTGCTTAAGCTGTCCGCGTACGACATAAGCCCGGCAGTCTGCATGAAGCTCTACAAAGCGTACGGATCGGAAGCCGCGGAAGTCGTAAAAGAAAACCCCTACAGGCTGATAGACAGCATATACGGCATAGGCTTCGTTAAGGCGGACAGAATAGCGCAAAAGCTTGGAATTCCGGCGGATTCGCCCTTCCGCCTGCGCAGCGCGGTGGTCTACGATCTGGAGTACCACGCAGGATTGGGCGACACCTTCGTTCCCGAGACGGACCTTACGGAGGACGTAGCGGTAATGCTGGACGTCCCCAGAGAAGACGTAAGCTCCGCAATATTCGACCTGGCGCTGGACGGCCGCGTATTCAAAGAGAACCTGGACGGACAGAACATCGTAACGCTCGCGTCCTACAGACGGGCCGAGAACTACTGCGCCGCAAAACTTCTGCAGCTTATAAACTGCGATCTTACCGCCATACCGGTGGATCCCGCAAGGCTCATAAAACGCAGCGAGAAGGCAGCCGGCATAGAACTTTCGGAGACCCAGAGGCGCGCTGTAATGTCATCGCTCGGAAACGGCGTCTCCATAATAACCGGCGGCCCCGGAACCGGAAAGACCACGATAATACGCATGATACTGTCCGTGCTGGAGGAGGCAGGCATACCCACGGAGCTGGCAGCCCCCACGGGAAGAGCGGCCAAGCGCATGAGCCAGGCCTCCGGCCGCGAGGCTCAGACCATACACAGGCTCCTGGAATACTCCTACGAGGAATCCACGGACCGCATGGTCTTCGGCAAGAACAGAGAAGACCCCCTGACTGCCGGCTGCGTGATCATAGACGAGATATCCATGGTGGACATTCTGCTTATGGAAGGTCTGCTTGCAGCAATAAAGCCCGGCACACGCCTAATACTGGTAGGCGACGCGGACCAGCTTCCGCCGGTAGGCGCAGGCACCGTAATAGCGGACCTGCTGGATTCCGGGATAATACACAGCACAAGGCTTACGGAGATATTCCGCCAGGCTCAGGAGAGCATGATAGTCGTAAACGCCCACGCCATAGACCGCGGCGAAAGGCCGGAGTTCAACGGGCGCGGCAGCGACTGCTTCTTCCTGGAAAGAAGCGGCGACAAGGAGATATCCGCTACGATAAAGCAGCTCTGCGAGAGCCGCCTGCCCGGCTACTTTGGGCATCTGGACCCGTACAGGGACATACAGGTGCTTACGCCTGTGCGCAAAGGCATCTGCGGCTGCATGGAGCTCAACAAGACGCTTCAGGAGGCGCTCAATCCGCCCTCGCCCGAAAAGCACGAGAAAGCCTTCGGCGACAAGGTCTTCCGCGAGGGCGACAAGGTGATGCACATAAAGAACGACTACATGCTGGAGTGGAAGGATCTTAACACGCTGCAGAGCGGCACAGGGGTCTTCAACGGCGACATGGGCATAGTCTCGTCCATAGACAGCGACACCGGCGCCGTAAACGTGCTGTACGACGGGGACCGGCTGGTAAGCTACGACTTTACCAACCTTGACGAGCTGGAGCCCGCCTTTGCGATAACGGTCCACAAGAGCCAGGGCTCCGAGTTCCCGGTAGTGGTGATGCCCATGACGCACTTTCCGCCCATGCTGGCCACGAGAAATCTGCTCTATACAGCGATCACCCGCGCCAAGGAAGGCGTGGTGATGGTGGGCGACCCGCGCATGCCCGGCGTGATGACGGACAACACCTCCGCCAGAAAACGCAACAGCGGCCTTAAGGCGAGGCTGGTAAAGCTTTGGGAGACCGACTATGAGCACCATGGAAGGTAGAGCGGCACGCGCCGCAGGCAAAGCGACCGGATGCGGCATCGTGGCACGCGCCGCAGGCAAAGCTCTGGACCTGGTTTTTCCTCAGAACATCTACTGTCTTTGCTGCGGGGACACCATGGAGAGCAGCCGTATCCACGGCATCTGCGACAAATGCGCGGAAAAGATAAACTGGCTGGACCACGATCCTTTCAGAGCCAGCCTGGAGGACTTTGCCTTCGACCACGTTCTGTCGTGCTGCGTGTACGGCTTCTACCCGCGCAGGATAATGCACGACCTTAAGCTCCACGGCAAGCCTTACATAGCGCGCAGCATAGGACCGCTGATGGCGGAAAAAGTGCTGGCGGAAAAGGCGCTGACGGGCGGCGGATACACTGCCCTTCTGCCTGTACCCTGCACCGCGGCCAAACGCCGCAAACGCGGATACAACCAGGCGGAGCTTCTGGCAAAATACGCGGCAAAGCAGCTTGGGCTTCCGGTCTGGACAGACGTGCTTATAAAGACAAAAGAGACGCCCTCCATGAGGCTCTCCACCGGCGAGGAACGCAGGAATCTTATGCAGGGAGTCTTTTCGGTGGATCAAAACACTTGCGCAAAGCTGCCGGGAGCGGATATACTGCTTGTTGACGACGTCCTGACCACAGGGAGCACCGCAGATGCCTGTGCGCGCACTCTTAAGGACGCAGGAGCAAGGACCGTATCCGTACTGTGCTTCGCTTCCTCGGCTAGAGCGTTCGAGCCGGAATGGGAGCGGGAGACAATAACTGAATAATTATCCGAAAGTACGGGCTGCCCGGGTCTGTGGCTGCAAGTCCAGGCCAGCTATGGGCAAAGGGACCCACGTAAGCAGGAGCAAGGCTCCTCGTGATCATGGCATAGCTTAGAAGTAAGTCCGCGGAAAATCCGAGCACGGCAGGTGTGGGGTCAAAGGCCAGGTCAGCCGGGCAGCCCGTACTTTCGGAGTATGAAAAGACAGGACCGAATGGTCCTGTCTTTTCATACTGTTAGCCAGTTCCAGATGATTTACTCTTTTTATCAAAAAAACTAATATGATATTATTCTATCTGCAACTGATCGAACATCATACACCCCACCGGGTCTTAGTCTTATTAATTCCTCTATGAATCCCTCATCGCAGAAAATATATAAATGATACGCTGTGTTTCCTGCAATTCTTTGGCCCCAGATGCTTTTCTCACGTTCCCAATATAAGCAACTTATAGCCGGCTGAAGAATCAACTCACTGCCATTTCCAATCAATTTATATGTGATGGTAATGGTCTTAAAATCAGCCCAGCGACGAAGTTTAGTTCCTTTTATAGGGTATTTGCATAAAAAACCATCATCACATAACGATATGCTTATTGAAGATTCAAACAGATCATCAACGATTAATGGAACTATTACATAACAAAACAAAGCAATTATAAATAGTTTCGAAAGAATCTGAGGAATCAATTCTCCATGCGGGGGGCGATACCCGGGTCTAATCAAATCAAACCCGGGTATAATAATAGTTAATAATAAATAGCCATTAACCAAAATCAGCTCCAACAATAAAAAACCCCCACACAATTTCTTTATGAAAGCCGGGTAAAGTACATGCTGAGCTTTTGCTTCATACGCGTTCATCCTTTTTCCCTCATCTATATTTCAAGTATGCCATTGTTTCTCTAACATCAACTATTGTCACTGGGCACCATTTCTTGGCAGCATTGAATAACTCCTCTGTATTTGAAACACAGATCAATCGTCTCATGTGGAATGGGTTGCCGGTTTTCAAGCGACCGGACATATTTGTTTTTTCTCCATTCATAACAAAACATATCACTTCATATTCCCAAACGCGACTATAACCCAGTTCCGGAACACACAAACAAGCAGCATAAAACTTGTCCCATTTCAAAAATTTAGTTTTGTGCATTGGATACTTTACGAGCAATCCATGTTTTGTTAAACTTACTTTCGATTGCCTGTCCAAGAATAATTCATAACTTGCAACTAAAAAGGCAATTGAGAGAATGTATACCGCGAAGTTTTGCAATATATCTAATAATTGAACTGTTGGAGGATCGAGCCATTCATTAATAATAGCCTTAGTATAAACTATCGCAAAAAATGAAAAGATAACTCCAAAAGCAAAATACAATATGTTAATTAAGTCCTTTTGCCATATTTTTTTATGGGATCCACGAGTTTGGTCCTCAACAATCCCATCCTTTTCAATTTGATAATACTCATCAGTCATTCCGGTGCCATCCTTCTTAACCTTCAATCAATGGCAAACTGAATGCGCCAGTATTTTCGAAAAGCAAGCCTCTTGGCTAACGTAGTATTAGCATTATTATGATCGGTCTGATTTGCTCTATTATCTATTAAAGCAGCTGCCGGGGTCGAAATGAACAATCCTGTCAAACCATATTTAGTTGTTGTTGATGCCGTATTCATAAGTATATCCGCACATGTACTGCCTAAACCAGGCATCACCATCGAACCAGCATATGTTACAATGGATGTTGTCCCAAAAGCAACAAATCCTTGCTCACGTTTTTCCTTTACTGTTCCGTCAGTCTCATTATATGCTCTCACGCCTTCAACCACGCCGACAGCTACAGAAAAGACTATCTTTGCTCCTTGGACCGCAGAACCAATCACGCCACCAATCGCGCCTTCTGCTGCCCCTAAAACAACACGTCCAACCACTTTGGAGAAAGATAAGCTTTCCCCAGATATTACTGACTCAACGACGCATGATAAAGCTGACACTAAAGCTCCACCTATTGCCCCTCCAATCATCGCGGCTACAAGCATGGATAATACAAAAGTGCCTTCAGAATCAATCCCTCTGATCGGGTTATTCAAACAGTACGCTAACATGTTGCTTCCGAGCACTCCCTGCCCGGTGCTTACCATTATGTCTGCGTTTATGAATCTTCCGGTCTGAGGATCGTAATAGCGGCTCTGCAGGTAATAGAGTCCTGTCTCTGTGTCGAACCAGTAGCCTCTGTAGCGATAGGGGTTGCTCTGGCCTATTGTGTTTGCCAGCGTTCCTGTCGTGCTTAAGATCTTGCCCCAGGCGTCGTAGGTATACTCTACCACCTTGCTGCCTGCAGCATTCGTTATTGCAACGACGTCTCCCTGAAGATCCTTTACGTAGTAGTAATCCAAGGAAGTGCCGCCTGTACAGCTGCGGAACATTACCGGGGAACCGTTCTCATCATAATAGTATAGCACATAATCGCTGCCTGTAGTCGCTTTTGCGACCTGCGTCCCTACCAGCGAGTACTTTGTAGTAGTTCCTCCTACGGTCTTGGATATGCGTATACCGGAAGAGTTGTAGGCATAGGTCGTTGCAGTTCCGCCGGAGGTAACGCTTGCAAGCTGCCTTCCCGCCTGCCAGGTAAAAGTCATTCCGCGGTATGAAAGAGGATTGCCTATGGAGTCGTAAGAGATGGTCGTTCCTTCATAGCTCGTAAGCTTATCCTTCCAGTTGGAATCCCCGTAGGTATATGTCTTGGTCGAAAGGACTGTTCCAAAAGTTCCTGTGGTGTAGTTGTATTCCTTTGCCGAGGTGATGTTGCCGCCGGCATCGTAGGAATACACCCATGTCTTACCCGCAGCCTGATTGTCTTCCCTTGTCAACTGGTTTAAGCTGTCGTAAAGGTATCTGGTCGTGTTTCCTCCATGGCTGACCGTTGCTATGTTTCCCATGGAATCGTAGGTATAGCTGTACTGGCTGCTCCAGCCGGGACCGGAAGTCGTCATGGAAGAAGGAATAAGTGTGGTAGTATTGCTCCTTGTCCCGACCATGTACGCATAAGCCGCGGACAAGGATGCGGAGCCGGAAGTTGCAAGCGTCCTGGATACCCTCTCAAACCCGTCGTAGGACAGGCTCAGCTGCCCTATCTGGGTGCTGCCAGCCTTGTAAGTTATTCCCGTAAGGAACTTGTTTGAGGAATTGTAGGTGTAGCTGCTTACTGCTTCCGCAGATCCGGACTTGAGGGTCCTGGACGTTGTCTTTCCGGAAGAGTCATAAGCTATGGAAATGGTGTCGCCGTTGGTGCCTATGGCTGTGGTAAGCTCCCCGCTCTTGTTGTAATAGTACCGCCACCTTACGCCGTTGGCCAGGTCTTCCTCGTAGCCTACCCTTCCGTCCGTGCCGTAATGCCACTTAAGCTTAAGCGTCCCGTTTACCTTAAGGCCAATCTGACGGTCATAGGAGTCGTAGACAGGCTCTGTATAGTCTCCGTTGCCGTAGGTCGTCCTTGTAAGATTTCCGTTGTTTGCGGCATAAGTATACGAGGCAAGATTCTGCGTGCCTACATTTACGGCAGTCCTTGCTCCGAACTGATCGTAGGCAAGACTGTAGCTTACGGCAGAGCCTGCCGTATGGGAAAGTCCCGTAAGCCTTCTGTTCGTGTAGGCATACTGGACGTTGGAAGAACCGTTGTCTATCTTGGTCAGAAGGTCATTGTTTGCATTGTAGGTATAGTTCGTTACCGCGCCGTTAGCTTCCGTTACCTTGGTAAGCAGTCCCTTGTTGGTGTTATATGTGTAGTTAGTCTCATTGCCGAGGCTGTCGGCCGACTTTGTAACGTACCCTGCGGTCCCGAAGGTCCTTACTCCGGATGAGAGCGTTGTGCCGCCGCTGGTCATGCTGACCTTGGTATTGTTCCAGTTTGAGTCGTAGGAATAGGTCGCCGTCTTGTTGTCGGCATCCTTTACGGTAAGAAGCTTGTGCGTAGAAGCATCGTATGTATAGATGGTCTGTGACCCGTCCGGATAAGTTATGCTGCTTATCTCCGGCCTGCTGTCCGCAAGATAGGCATACGTTGTGGTCCTTCCCATGGAGTCCGTAACGGATGTAGTCCTTCCGAAGCTGTCGTACGTGATGACGTCTCCGAAGCCCTCCTTAAACAGCTGCGCATCGTCGAATACGGCAGCGTTCTTCTGGTATGAATAAACCATCAGGTACTCTATCTTAGAATACGAAACCGGAGCTACGGCGGTACCGGAAAGATACTGCCAGCCGGAAGACTTTGCGTCAAAGCTTGCGGTAACGTCCTCGTATGTATTGTCCGGCTTTACAAAGCGTACGGTCACACCGAAAGGCCTTGTCTGGGCGCTTGAAAGATGCGCGCTGGTGTTGTTCGTCTTTATGGCGTCAGCCTTGCCCCAGGCGCTGAATACAAAGGAGTCTCCCGCGGAACCTGACACGTTTACGGTCTGCTTTATGTATTTCGCTTTATCCGCTTCTCCTGTTATCTTAAATCCACTTCCACTGCGACCTGCCGCTACCTGATCTATCCCTGCCGTAAGGTTCGTCCCCGTCCAGTAAGCCGCGCTGCCTGCGCCGGAAGACTCGCTGAAGTATCCGTTCTCCAGTATGTTGTATCTGTTCGGAACTGATCCGGCCTCTGTCTGCATGCAGTCGACATAAAGCGTTCCGCTGGCGCGGTAAAATCCTATCCTAACGGAAATAGTCTCGGATGCGGCGTCTGCCGGGATGCTTACAGACTTGGACCCGTATTTCCAGTCGCAGTTTCCGCTAAGCCTCCCTACGCCGGACTCTACCCAGTTCCCTCCCGAGTCCATGTACATGCAGGTCATCCATACGCCTGCACGGTTCACTCCGCTCGCCATGGAAAGCCCGCTAAGCTTAAGCATTGCGGACACAGTAACTTCCGTTCCCCTGCACCCCGGGATGGTCACGTTCTGGGCGATCATGTATGTTCCGCCGCTGTCCGAACTCGTTATCTTCATGGACTTGCTTCCCAGCGAATGCTGAGTCGTGTCGATGGAGAAAGTGCCCGACCCCGTATTGTCCGGCGCCAAAGTCCAGGGGCTTGTCGACGTGCTTTCAAAGCCGTGGTTTACCAGATAGTTGGTCACCGTACCCTGAAGATCTGAGCTGAGCTTAAGGGCATGCATCTTGTTGTCGTCCGTATTGTTGTACGTACCAAAGTATGCGTTCCCGGCGCTGTCCTTTGTGCAGACGGTGTGCCCCGCATTGTCGAACATAATGGTCTCGGCCCTGCCGTTTCGGTCGGTTATGGTGGTCTCTCCCGTTCCGTAAGTCCAGGTGAGCTTTCCGCCTTCTCCAGACGACGTTCCCTTCTCCAGAAGGCTCTTTACTCTGCAGGGCGCGTTGGTATAGTACGCTATCTCTATCTTGCCTGAATCTATGTCCGTTACGGCAGTCATCATCTGCGTGCCGTCTCCGCCTGCGGAATACGTAAACTGAACGTACTTTCCGTCCGGAGAGGTTATCCTTATTAAGCGGCCGGACGAATATGTATACGTTGTCTCTCTTCCGGCAGGATCCGTTATCTTCGTAAGGTATCCGCCCGAATCGTACGTAAGGCTTGCCATCCTTCCGGCTCCGTCCGTAACGCCTGTAAGCCGGCTGCTGCTGTACGAAAGAGTCATGCTTTTTCCGTTGGAGTTATCCTGTATCTTTGTAAGAAGGCCGCTCGTATTGAACGTGTATACCAGATCGGAGTTGTAGTCGAGTGTAAAGCCGGAAGAGGACTTTGAAAGGATGGTCGTGGTCTCGAACTCCTTCTCGTAAGTGGAGCCGTTTGCACTGCCCGTGCCGCTCTTAAGCCTGAAGTAGTGCACGGTCCCGTCCTCATCGGTAAGAGTGTACCAGTAGCCGCTTGACTGAAGCGTACTGTCGGTTATTGCGGTTATCTTCTGAGACAGATTGAGCCTGAAGCCCGCTCCGTAGTGCATGTCTGAGCTGACCACGTCGGCGTTGGTCCTCTGGCTGTGGTTATATACGTGCTGTATGGACAGAGGCAGGTATTCTCCCGAAAGCGACAGGTCGCCGAAGCTGTACACAAGGTTGCCGTTGAAGTCGCCCACACTTAATGTCCCCATGGAGCCGCTTCCGGCGGAGTGATAGCTCTGGTAGCTCTCAAGTCCCTCCTGATTAAGGTAGGTGACAGATATTACCGGGTAGTTGCTGGAAGAGACTCCTGTATCGTATGGTGAGATATATCCTATGTATTTATATACCGTCTCCTCGTTTTCCGAGATCAGCGCGATTCCGTTGTTTCCGCCGTTTAAGTACCAGTCCTTAACCGCCTTGGTTATGTCCCAGGTGACCCACTTGTTCCTTGTTGCATATGACAGCGTTTGGCTGTCCAGGATCAGAGCTTCGTAGTGTCCGTCAAGAGTAGCCCACTTGAAGTTCCCGTTTATGGCAGCCGTCGTAGTTATCCTGTGTGCGTTGACCGTTACCGTTCCTCCGTCCGGTCCTGAATAGCCCCTTTGCTTGGCTATTATTCCGGCATCGATAACCATGTCCGCTTCGGTAACCTGAGTCGGCAGATCGAACTGCATGGCCGACCTCATTTTGCCGTAGTATGCCGCAGTCTTTCCGACGTGATGTGTCCCGCAGATATGTTGAGGATCATAGCCCGATACAGAGACCACCGTAGTTGATATAAGGATGTCCCTTGTAGTCCTCATTGCTATGGTTGGGTCTATGACGATGGGATAGACACGTTCAGAAGAAAGAAGCCACTCGAAAGAAGGATGGACCGTAACGATGTATCCTTCCGTGTCCTGCTCTAGCTCAAGGTCAATGGCTTTGCTATATGATCCTTCGGCATCCTCCATGTATGAGGCTGTTATCTCGTATTCTGCTTCTTCGCTGCCTTCCGGGATAAGCAGTATCCCTTCATCAGTAAGCTCTGCACTGTATCCGGTAAGGTTGAGTCTGTAGGAAAGCCCTGCTGCTGCGATCTCTGCTGCAGAAGGACTGTTCAGTATTACGTTTTCCTCTGCGTCGTTTCCGACGAGCTGAAGGCGTAGGTCTATGCCGGGAAGGACGTCTTCATACTTAAGGATGCTGCCTACGCTTTTGGGCTGAAGGACCGAATATCCTTCTTCGATCTCAGGCTCTTTTATTCCTGCTAAAACTCCTGAGGCGATACCCATCAGCCCCCAGCTTATGCTGCCGTTTGCAGTAGCAAGTTCAAGGATCCGGCCGGGTTCAGGTTCCGCGTAAAACGATGCTTCTTTAGAAATGCTCCCGGCGGTATATATCTGCTCTCCGTCCTTATTCTGTTCTTTAACAAGAGTGTTATCTATCTCCACCCAGCAGCCATCCGAGCCTTTCTCGTTGACTGCGAACGGATACAAAAAGACGGCATCGCTGCCGTCCTTAAGTCTGTATCCTTTTGCGTGCTCGTCTCTTCTGTAAACGCTCTCTCCAACTACCGTATCGTCGGATGCTTTTAAGGGCCCGTTCTTTTCATTGGTGCTGTTAAGAAGAGCCGCTGTTTCTGCATCGAATACTGCTTCAGAACCGTTAAGGCTCTCCTGCGCTACTTGATCATCAGCAGCTATCTCGTCATCAAGACCTGCCGCATAACAAAGGGGCGTTCCTACCTCTAAAAGCATTGCAAAGATAAGCAGAATCGCGATGCTCTTATTCAATAATCCTTTTTTCATGACGCCCTTCCCAGCTATGTAACACTTGTGTGCAAACATCGGACTTAAGAAACATATTTTGCAATTCTGTATACCATTTTATAATGCTCCTTCATTTTTGTCAACAAAACAGGGTGTAAGATTCGTCCCCAACTGTTCATTACTCAATAATACCAGGACACAACAAGGCCGCCGGCTTGCTGCCGGCGGCCGATCGTTTATTCAGTTATTCTTTTAAGCGCCCGCGCTGTTCCGCGGCAGCGCTGCTGCGACTATTCGGTTATCAGCAGGCCGTAGCCGCCGTCTTTCCTCTTGTATACCACGTTGGTGGTGCCGCCTTCCGGGTCGCGGTAGATGAAGAAACTGTGCTCCAGCATCTCCATCTGCAGTATCGCTTCTTCGGAGGTCATGGGGGTAAGGGTGAAGCGCTTGGTGCGCACTATCCTGCCCTCTTCGGCCTCTTCCACGTCCGGAAGTTCGCTTGCGATAACAGCTCCCTGATCCTTGTGCCTCTTTACCAGTCTGGACTTGAAGCGCGACATCTGCTTGGACAGCTTATCGATGACCTGATCCAGGCAGTAAAGAAGGTCGGCGTTGCTCTCCTCCGCGCGGAAGGACATTCCGCCCGCGGTTATGGTTGCCTCCAGCTTTGCAAGGCCGGTCTTGACCTCGGAAAGCATTACGTTGGCTTCCGCATCCTTGGAGAAATACTTGTCCAGCTTGCTGAGCTTGCCCTCGATCTTGTCGCGGAGGGCCTGGCTGGGATTTAAGTTCCTGCTATTGATCTTGACTTGCATAGTAGAACCTCCTTTTGTTTACTATCTACATTATACACCATTTTGTGTTAATTACGTAACGAACTTGCGGAGAGGTGACGGTTTTTTTCGACACCTGAAAAACGCAGCCGGAGCCGCCGGGTAAAGCTCTGCACTTACTGCAAAAAATACGGACGGAGCAACCTGTTTTCAGTTGCACAGTCGGCGACAATAGTGTATAATCCTTTTTAGTTAAAGGAGAACTACTATGAGCAGCTTAATGGAATACAAAGGATATCACGGAAAAGTAGAGTACAGCAGCGAAGAAAAGCTCTTCCACGGCAGAGTAATAGATATCGACGACACCATCGCCTTCGCGGGCGCTTCGGTAGCAGAGCTCGAGAAGACCTTCAAGGACGCCATAGACGGATACGTGGAATGGTGCGAACAGATAGGCAAGGCTCCCGCCAGAGAATACAAGGGATCCTTCAACGTCCGCATCGCTTCCGACCTGCACAGAGAAGCAGCCCTGGCAGCCGCGCAGGCAGGCAGCACTCTCAACCAGTTCGTGGCGGACGCCATTAAGGAAAAGCTCTTCAGACTGTAATTCCAAGAAAACAGACCCCGCATCCTGTGCGGGGTCTTTGTTTTCCATACCGAACGGTCCCGGATCGTTTGAAGGACGACCATATCCGCATCGATCGGCCCCGCGCTCAGGACGCGTGGTCGCTCGCATAAAAAAGCCTCGTTCAGGAGAACGGGGCCTTTCCATTTCATTAGATTGTCTTTGATACTTTACCGGTACGAATCGTACAGTTTCTTGAACACCGGCAGCGAGCGCTTTATCATGTCCTCGGACACGCAGTACGCAAGCCTTACGTAGCCCGGGCAGCCGAAGCCGGTCCCGTTGACTACCAGAAGATCCAGCGCCTTTGCCCTTTCGCAGAAGGCCTCCGTGTCGTCCCCAAGGATCTTAAGGAACAGATAGAAAGCTCCCTGCGGCTTGACGCACTCGTAGCCTATCTCCTTCAGGCCGCCGTAGAGCAGGTCGCGGTTCTTCCTGTACTGGCTGATGTCCGAAGTCTGGCCGGTGACCCTGGTTATCACCCTCTGCATGAGGCTGGGCGGGCACACGTAGCCAAGGCTCCTGCCCGCGCCGCACACAGCGGCGTAGACTTTGGCGCTTTCCTCCACCTCGTCCGGCACCAGCACGTAGCCGATACGCTCGCCGGGCAGCGACAGCGACTTGCTGTAGCTGTAGCAGACCAGCGTATTCTTGTAGTACTTTGTGATGTACGGAACTTCAAGTCCGTCGTATACGATCTCGCGATAGGGCTCGTCGCTGATAAGCACTATCGCATGTCCGTAGCTTTCCGAACGCTCCTTAAGAAGCGCCGCCAGCTGCTTTATCGTTTCCTCCGAGTAGACCGCCCCGCTGGGGTTGTTGGGCGAATTTACGATGACAGCCCTGGTCCTTGGAGTGATTAGGCTCGCAAGCGCCTCCATGTCTATCTGGAAGTCCTTTTTATCCGGCGGCACTACCACGAACTTTGCGCCCGCGTTCCCTGCAAACACACCGTATTCGGGGAAGAACGGCGCAATGGCTATTACCTCGTCGCATTCCGGCACCACCAGAGCGCTGAGGCAGATCGCAAGAGCCGCGGCGGCTCCGCACGTGATGTAGAAATTATCCTTGTGGAAGCTGGTCCCGAAGCGCTTGTTAAGATCCTCCGCTATGGCCCCGCGGGCAAAAGCGTCGCCCTGCGCGGAGGTATAGCCGTGCACCTGTATGGACGGTTCGGTCCTGAGTATGTCGATTATGGAATCGTTTACGCTGTCCGGCGACGGCACTGCCGGGTTGCCCAGGCTGTAGTCGTAGATGTTCTCGGCGCCAACGACTGCAGCGCGCTGCTTTCCGTACTCGAACAGCTCCCTTATTGCGGACCTTGCGCTTCCAAGGCCGTACATTCTTTCAGAAACAAGCATTTCGTTTCCTCCGTTTTATGATCCAACGACTGCTTTACTTGTTTACGCGGTTTACAGGCTCTTCGCCGTTTTCGGCGCGGAAAATGTTGCTCCAGATGGTGCGGTAGGCCTTGCGGAACATGTTTACGGTAACCCCCGCGATGTGCGGCGAGAACAGCACCTTGTCCGCAAGCTCCTCCGGCATGTTAAGGAACTCGTTATCCTTAAGCACCGGTTCCGGCGCCACGGTATCGAACGCAGCCCTGCAGAGTTTGCCGCTCTTAAGCGCGTCTATCACGTCCGCGTTCACCATAAGCTCCCCGCGCGACGTGTTGATAAGCATGGCGCCGTCCTTCATCTTGGCGATGAACTCTTTGTCCACCATGCCCGCCGTCTGCGGGTTAGCCGGAAGATGCAGGCTTACAATGTCGCACTGCTTAAGCAGCTCGTCCCTTTTCAGGAACTTTGCGCCGGTGGCCAGCTCTTCCTCGCGCGGCTGCCTTGCCACCGTAAAGAACACTTCCGGCCCGAAGGGCTTGAGCATCCTTACGACTTCCTTGGCAATGTCGCCGAAGCCGATCAGTCCTATCTTAAACTCCGAGAGCTCGTGGACTCCGGTCTTCATCATGGCGGACTTAGTCTCTATCTGGCGACCCTCGAGCACTGCCCTGTGGCCGAAGAGCACGTCGCGCGTTAGCGCAAGCATCATCATTACGGTGTGCTCCGCTACTGCCGCGGCGTTGGCGCCCTTGTTGTTGCAGACGATTATCCCTCGCTCCGAAGCGGCCTTAACGTCTATGCCGTTGTAGCCCACGCCTTCCGAATGGATAAGCTTAAGACCCGGCATGGCGTCCATGTGCGCCGCCGTAAACGTACCTATGGCGTCGATTATAACGTACTGCGCGTCTCCGGCTTTTTCTGCAAGCTCCTCCGGGGAGATCTGCCCCGGAAGAGCAATAAGCTGCGCGCCTTTTATGTCTATGTCCGCGCCGAATTTCTCCTGGCGCGGCATGGATCCTATGAGAGCTACCTTCATGGCGGCCTCCTTTGTCTGCCGGACCGTCCGGCGACTGCCCGTTACCGGTCTGCCGCTGAGCTTAGAACGCCCAGTTGCCGTCCTTGAATATCTGTACCTTCTTGCCATCTCTGGTGTTGGCTACGATGCTCAGGTCCTTGGAACCTATCATGAAGTCTACGTGCATGAAGGACTTGTTTACGCCCTTGTCGTATGCTTCCTGCAGAGACTCCAGCTTCTCGAAGTCGTCCAGGCAGTCCGCGAAGCCGAAGCCCAGAGCCAGGTGGCATGCCGCGTTCTCATCGAACAGAGTGTTATAGAAAAGCAGTCCGCTGTTGTTGATCGGAGAGTCGTAAGGCACCAGAGCAACTTCGCCCAGCATGCAGGAACCCTCATCCATGTTGATTATCTCGCCGAGCACATCCTTGCCCTTTTCTGCGTCCCATTCTACGGCCTTGCCGTTCTCGAAACGCACCCAGAAGTTCTCTATCAGCTGACCGTTGTAGGACAGCGGCTTTGTGGCATATACGATGCCTTCCGCGTGGCCCTTAAGCGGGGAGATGAAGCATTCCTCGGAGGGCATGTTGGGGTTGTATACGTTGCCCAGAAGGCTGGTGTCCGCGCCGCCGTTGAAGTGAGCGCCTTCTATCATCCATACCTTAAAGTCCGTGCCGTTTGCGCTCTTGTACTCCAGGCTCTCTATGCCCAGGGAGTTGAGGTACTTGCAGCGTGCCTTAAGATCCTTGTTGTGAGCGTCCCATGCTGCCATCGGGTCGTCGGTTACTCTGGCGCAGGTAAGTATTGCCTCCCACAGCTTTTCGATCGCCTGATGCTTGGAAAGCCCGGGGAAGAGCTTCTTTGCCCACTTTTCGCCGGGAACAGCGGCTATGCACCACTGATACTTGTTCTCTATCTGGTCCCTGTAGGCGCGGATGAGCGGCATCCTCTTCTGCATCGCCTTGGAGAGCTTCTTCTGGTTGATGCCCTTAAGGCCGTCCGGATCCTCGGACTCAAGATAGATGCGGCAGGGAATGGTGTTTACGTAGTGCTGCCAGCGCGCTGCCTCGTAGTCCTCCAGTGTGCCCAGAGTCTTAAGGCTCATGTATCTGGTGTGGACCTTGGTGAGCGGCTGATAAGTCCAGTCTACCTTTACGGACTTTGCTCCCAGCTTGTAGCACTCTTCCACCAGCATCTTAACGAATTCCGGCTGGTCGAACTCGGTCTGGATGAATACCTCCTGGCCCTTTTGGACGTTTACGCCCTTGGCTGCGATAAGATGCGCGTACTTTCTTAATACTGTCTTTTTCATGTTTTTTCCTTTCCGGGCTCCGGGCTGTCCGCCGGGTCCATTTTCATTCTGCCGGGTGTTCCCCGGGATCTTACTGTTATATGCCGGAACCGTAGTCGCCCCAGAACTCCATGGCCTTTGCGGTGTCCGCGGAGTAGAATACGCGGCTGCCTTCGGGCACGGATTCGATTATCCAGGTGCTGGCTCCTATTATGCTGTTATCGCCTATGAACGTTCTGCCGCCCAGTATGGTGGCGTTGGCGTAGATGACGACATTGTTGCCTATGTTGGGGTGGCGCTTTATGTTCTTGATGGGGTTGCCGTTCGCGTCCAGTTCGAAGCTCTTGGCTCCCAGGGTAACGCCCTGGTAGAGCTTAACATGATCCCCTATCTCGGTGGTCTCGCCTATTACTATGCCAGTGGCGTGGTCTATGAAGAAGTACTCCCCTATCTTAGCGCCTGCGTGGATGTCCACTCCGGTCTTTTCGTGGGCGAACTCCGTCATCATGCGGGGCACCAGGGGCACCTTCATCTCGTAGAGCACGTGCGCCATTCTGTACACCGCCGTGGCGAAGAATCCGGGGTAGCAGATTATTACCTCGTCGCGCAGCTTAGCGGCAGGATCGCCCTCGTAAAGAGCTTCCATGTCCGTAAGCAGAAGCCTCTTAACTTCCGGAAGGCTTCTTATGAAGAGCCTTGCGGTCTCCTCCGGGGAGCATGCGCTCTGCGTGTCGGAGAAGTGGCAGGCCATGGCTATCTGCCTGGCAAGCCTGGCTTCTATGAGCGACAGCGACGCGTCCTTTTCCGCCGTAAAGTAGTTGGGAAAAAGCACGCTTAAGGTGTCCAGGACTATTGCCCTTACCTCCAGCCTGCTGGGGATGGGTTCCCCGCTCGAACGAAGGCCGGAATCAGCGCCCAGCCTGTCGAGCTCTCTTTTGATCTCTTCCAGATGATTCATTTTATTTTCCTCATTACAAGGCTGCAAACTATGCCGTTGAATATGCCCGCGGCCATTCCCGCAAGGACAAGCACCGGCATGTACGTAAACACTTTCGAAGATCCCACTATCACCGCCGCAGCCGCCAGCTGTGCAATGTTGTGAGCCGCGCCTCCGGCCATCGAAACGCCGGTAAGACTGAAGACGTCCGTCTTCTTAAGCAGCGCCATTACCGCAAGGCTGAACAGCCCTCCGCACAGCGCGTACAGCGCCGAGAACAGGTTCCCGAACAGCAGCGCGGAAAGCGCTATCCTGACAAGGTTTATTATAAGCGCATAGCCCGGTCCCAGGCTGTAGAGCGCCATCACTATCACTATGTTCGCAAGGCCTATCTTTATCCCGGGTATCCCGAGGCTTAGGGGCAGAAGGAACTCTATGTACGAAAAGATAAGCGCAAGCGCGGTAAGAAGCGCGCAGGTGGTCAGCTTTTTGGTGCTGCTGAATGCTTTTGCGTCCGACATTCCAGCCACCTACTTTATTACTGCGTCCGGAGCGCTGCCCGGGCCTTCTATCTGCACGGTAAGGTGGTGCGGAAGGCAGACTATCATCTGCCCCTCGCGGGATATCTTTCCCATGCGCACGCAGTCCCCGCCTCTGCAGTCGGACTCGGCAACGAAAGCGCAGCCGTCCTTAATGGTTACGGTATTTGTGCCGTAGCTCGTTTCTATGATACGCGACTGGTCGGCAGAAAGGTCCATGCGGTCCATCTCTTCGCCGTCCACCGTTATGACCGCATACGCGCCGGCTTCCTCCGCCGGACGGAACGCGAGCAGTCCCAGCGCACCTATCACAAGAAGCACTACTGCAAGGATTATGTCTGCTTTTTTAAAGAACGGATGCTTCATGATGCTTACCGGTCAGCGGACTTCCGCCTGATCCGGGGTATTCTGCTTGTCTTCCTGACGGGCGACGTTCAGCATTATTGCGCACTCCATGCGCTTCCTGAACAGCTCGCAGCCCTGCGGATATATACCGGTTATGGAACCGGAAGCGTGCAGGCAGTTAGCCGCGCAGCCGCCGGAACAGTAGAGCTTTGCCCAGCAGTCCGCGCACTCCGGCTTTGCGTACACGTTGCAGTTTCTGAACTGCTCCTGCAGTCCTTCGTTAGTTACACCTTTCCAGATGTCGCCCAGCTTGTAAGCGGGGTCCGACACGAACTGGTGACAGGGGTACAGGTCGCCCCACGGGGTGACAGCCATGTACTCCGTGCCGGAGCCGCAGCCGGAGATCCTCTTGAAGATGCAGGGACCGCCGGTAAGGTCTATCATGTAGTGGTAGAACGTAAAGGGCCTGCCATCACGCTCTCTTTTAAGCATAAGCTCCGCCAGCTTTTCGTACTGATCCTTTACGATCTCCACGTCGCTGTCTGTGAGCGCGCACGGATCGTCCGGGGCGCAGACCACGGGCTCCATGGAGAGCTCCGTAAAGCCAAGTCGCAGCATTTCTTCTATGTCCTTAAGGAAGTCCGGGTTCTGGTGGGTAAAGGTACCGCGCATATAGTAGCTCTTGTTTCCGCGCTTTTCCACAAAGCGTTGGAATCTTGGCACTATGCGCTCCCAACTGCCGTTTCCCGCGTAGTCCACTCTGTAGCGGTCGTGGACTTCCTTGCGGCCGTCCAGGCTAAGGACCACGTTGTTCATTTCTTTGTTCGCGAACTCCGTTACCTCGTCGTCCAGAAGTACGCCGTTGGTGGTAAGGGTAAAGCGGAAGTTCTTGCCGGCGTCCTTTTCTATGCTGCGGGCGTAGGTCACCAGCTGCTTGCAGACGTCCCAGTTGAGCAGGGGCTCTCCGCCGAAGAAGTCCACTTCCAGATTGTGTCTGGTGCCGGAATTCTCCACAAGAAAGTCCAGCGCCCGCTTGCCTACCTCAAAGCTCATGAGAGCCCTTTCACCCTTAAAGTTGCCCTGGCTGGCAAAACAGTACGAGCAGTTGAGGTTGCAGCTGTGAGCAACGTGCAGGCACAGTGCTTTTACTATGCCTTTGCTGCGCTCCTTAAGGCTTCCGGCCAGAGGGGCGTAGCCCCCGTCGGAGAACAGCTTGCCTGAGGCCTTCAGTTCCAGTACCTCGTCCAGGACCTCGCTTATCATTGCGGCGTCCACGTCCGGATCGTCCGCGTACTTCTTGAGCACGGGGCCGGTGATCTTTTCCGCAAGCTCTCCCGGGGAAAGCTCCGGGCCGCATTCGTTTACAAGCTCTATTACGTCGTACGCCAAGTCGTCCACCGCGTGCACCGCGCCGGAATCCACGTCCAGGACAATGTTGTATCCGTTTAACTTATACTGATGTATCATGCGTTCTAACAAAAATGCCGCCCTTTAAAGGCGGCATTTCGTTTCTGAGTCTGTGTTACTTTTCTTCCTTGTTCTCGCAGCTCTGGTTGGCTATGCCGCAGCTTGTTTTGCAAGCGGACTGACAGGATGTCTGGCACTCGCCGCATCCGCCGTTCTTGCTGCAGAGATCACGAGTCTGAAGAGTCGTAATGTGCTTTCTTTCCATTTTAATACCTCCGGGTTATCTTTCTCGCCGCCCGCGGGCAGCGGACTTTGCTGTTTGACTAGGCTATAATAGCATAAAATCGCCGTATATGCAAATTTTTTGCGGTTTTTTGAGTTTTTTGACACGCAGGGACCCCCTCATGTTCCATGTTATAAACATACCCTTCAGCGCCTATCCAACCAATAGTTGTATAATATCCAACCTTCCGTGGAGTGCTTCAACTTCCGGTCGCTTCAGAAATGCCCCGGAAAAACGTATCATTCAGTCGTAAACAGCAAGCAAAGCGCGTCAAAACGAATGACGCGGCGCACGGCAGATGATATACTTTAGAAAAGGAAGGACAAAAAGATGAAGGAAACATTCGGACAGAGATTCAGCAGATTAAGAAAGCAGCGCGGTCTTACCCAGGAGGAACTGGGCGAGAAGTTCGGCATTTCCGGGCAGGCGGTCTCCAAATGGGAGAACGACGCGTCCATGCCGGACATATCCATACTTCCGGAGCTCTCCGATGTGCTGGGAGTAAGCCTTAACGAGCTTCTCGGCAAGGAAGAGAACAAGACGCGGCTGATCCCTGCGGAGGAGCGCAGGAATACCAACGATCTGGTCCTGAGAGTGCGCGTTGATTCCGCGGACGGCGACAAGATCACCGTCAACCTGCCCATGGGGCTTGTTAAGGCGGGCATCATGATGGGCATGAAGATGCCTCAGGTAAGCGGAAACGAAGCACTTAAGAACCTCGACTTCGAGGAGATAATCCATCTGGTGGACCAGGGCCTGGTGGGCGAGATAGTTACCGTCGAGAGCGCGGACGGGGACCACGTGCGCGTATTCGTGGAGTAAGCCATGTGGATAAAGATAAGGCAGCAGGACGGTCCTAACATATCCCTGCCGGTCCCGCTGAGCCTTGCGGGCAGCAGGCTGCTGGTGAAGCTCGCTGTAAAACACGGCGGTCCGGAAGCCGGGCAGTATGCGCCTCTGGCGGCGGATATGGTACGCGAGCTGCGGCGCTACGTACGAAAGAACGGACACTTCGTGATGGTGGATGTAGATAGCCGCGACGGCACGATGGTAAAGATAACGGTCTGATGAAACGATAAACAAAAGGCTTCGCGTCCGCGGAGCTTTTTTATTTCCGGAAACACACGGATCAAACACTGTCATCAGCATGAAAAACGGCCCCCGGGAATTCCCGGAGGCCGCCTGTATGTTATTACCCCTTATAGATTGTTGAGAACGTAGTTCTTGATCTTGCTGACGCCTATGTACTTGGTAACGTTGTCACCGTCTACGATGACAGCCGTGGGCGCCTGCATTATTCCGAGGCTCCTTGCCAGCTCGCGGTTCTCCTCCGCAAGCAGCAGCTCGTACTCGGTGCCCTGCTCGGCAAGGAATTCCTTGATGATCGCGCAGTTCGGACAGGTCCTGGTGGTGAAGAGCATGAAGCGCTTCGCCGGCTTGGCCGGTTCTTCTGCGGGAGCGGGCTCTTCAGCCGGTGCTTCGGCAACTGCCGGTTCCTCTGCGGGAGCGGGCTCTTCAGCCGGTGCTTCGGCAACTGCCGGTTCCTCTGCGGGAGCGGGCTCTTCGGCCAGTGCTTCGGCTGCTGCCGGTTCCTCTGCGGGAGCGGGCTCTTCAGCCGGTGCTTCGGCAACTGCCGGTTCTTCTGCGGGAGCGGGCTCTTCAGCCTTCGGCTCGAAGGACAGCGCTTCCTCTACTGCTTCTGCGGCAGCGATTATGACCTGCTCCGCCTTGGTCTCCGGAGTCGGATCTTCCGGAGTCGGATCCTCGTACATCTTTGCAAGTTCTTCGGCGCTGGCACTGAGCTTCTTTACCACTCTGGGAACCACTGCTGCGGCAACAGGAGCGACCGGTACTGCCGGAGCGGGTTCTTCGGCCGGGGCTTCTGCAGACTCTTCGTAGAGCTTTGCAAGCTCTTCTGCAAGATCCGCGGCAGTCTTTCTAGCGGGTGCAAGTTCCGGCTCGGACTCTTCAGCCGGCGTTTCGGCTGCTGCCGGTTCTTCTGCGGGAGCGGGCTCCACGGCCGGAGCCTCTGCGGGCTGCTCTGCCACGGTCTCTTCGCGGTAGGCTTTTTCAGCAGCCTGAACTGCCTCGAAAGCTTCTTCTACGGCGCTTTCGGCTGCGCTGATCACTTCGGGAGCCGCCGGTTTTTCCGCGGTCGCCGCCGCTATTGCTGCTGCAGCCTCCGCAACTGCCGCTGCGGGAGCTTCTGCCTTGGGCGCTTCTTCAGCCTTGGGGGCCTCTTCTGCTGCCTCGAGCGGCTCTTCTATGTGAAGATTGCTGTGTCTTCTGAACGAGGTGCCTATGTCGTAGGTCTTCCTCTGTTTGAACTCCTGGGTCTTTCCGTCGTTCCAGTTCTGTACCGGTCTGTAATATCCGGTGATGCGGCTGTAGATCTCGGTCTTTTCTCCGCACTCGGGGCAGGTGCCTACTTCGCCGGCGATGTAACCGTGGTTGCGGCATACGGAGTATGTGGGCGACAGAGTGTAGTACGGCAGCTTGTAGTTCTCGGCGATGGTGCGTACCAGCGTGGCTGCGGCCTTCCAGTCGGGCAGTTTCTCGCCCAGGAAGGCGTGGAACACGGTGCCGCTGGTGTACAGAGTCTGGAGCTCGTCCTGAACGTCCAGGGCGGCGAACACGTCCTCGGTGTAGCCTACGGGCAGGTGGCTGCTGTTGGTGTAGTACGGGGTACCTCCGCAGTCCGCGGCGGTGATGATGTCTCCGAAACGCTTAACGTCGTGCTTGGCAAGACGGAACGCGGTGGACTCTGCCGGAGTAGCTTCCAGGTTGAACAGGTCGCCGTACTGCTCCTGATAGTCGGAGAGGCGCTCTCTCATGTGGTTGAGCACTTCCTTGGCGAACTGCTGGGTCTCCTTGTGGGTCATGTCCTTCCTGAGCCAGGCAGCGTTGAGGCCTACCTCGTTCATGCCGACCAGACCGATGGTGGAGAAGTGGTTGGCGAAGGTTCCCAGATACCTCTTGGTGTAGGGATACAGACCCTCGGCCAGAAGCTGGCTTATTACTCTTCTCTTGGTGTCCAGGGACCTTGCAGCAAGATCCATCATGTGGTCCAGGCGCCTGTAGAACTCTTCCGGAGTCTTGGACAGGTAAGCGATCCTGGGCATGTTTATGGTAACTACGCCGATGGATCCGGTGGATTCGCCGCTTCCGAAGAAGCCGCCGCTCTTTTTACGCAGCTCGCGCAGGTCCAGACGGAGCCTGCAGCACATGGAACGTACGTCGGAGGGTTCCATGTCGGAGTTGATGTAGTTGGAGAAGTACGGGGTGCCGTATTTTGCGGTCATCTCGAACAGAAGCCTGTTGTTCTCCGTGTCGGACCAGTCGAAGTCCTTGGTAAGCGAGTATGTGGGAATCGGGTACTGGAAGCC
>JAEEGL011801023.1_pt1 | contig 26200 bp, 24 predicted proteins | sample 9134231 | NCBI WGS metagenome assembly JAEEGL01 (sample SAMN16246548, study PRJNA631951) | gut metagenome | biome: gut microbiome; feature: rumen; material: fiber-attached | host: Bos | place: Iran: Karaj | collected 2018-10
TGAATAAGGGCAAGTCAGTCCTTTGTTGGGCTATCGCCAAGCGGTAAGGCACCAGATTTTGATTCTGGCATTCGCTGGTTCGAATCCAGCTAGCCCAGTTTCGAGTCTTATGCCTTTTTATTTTGGCAGTGCTCACTATAATAATTTAATATGGGGTTGTAGCTCAGTTGGTAGAGCACCTGACTTTTAATCAGGTTGTCGGGAGTTCGAGCCTCCTCAGCCTCAGCAATGAGAGTCCTTAGAAACTTAGGTTTCTAAGGGCTTTTTCTTTTGTAAATGGTATTATGTTTTGGTTTAACTCAGGTTTAACCTCATTTGTAAATTCGTTGAAACGCTGATATATCTCATCTGTATCATCAAGACGTCTGTATGTGTAGTTGGTTAGATTTACCTTTGGGGAATGCCCGAGCAGTGCAGCTCTTTGAACTTCGTCTAATCCCATTGGTATCAATACATTAGAATTTAGACTCTTTCTGAATGCATGATTATTTGTTACATGGAATCCTAATTTTTCCATTATCTTTTTAAGTACTTTTGTGTAGGAGTTTGGATTAATAGGAGTTCCATCTTTTCTTATGAAGATGTAGCCATCTTCGTCATAGATACCAAGCTCTAGTTGCTTTTGTTTGATATATTTCAGCAGATTTGATATTCCATTATTTATCGGAAAGTATCGTCCCTTTTTAATTGGTTTCTTACGTTCGTCTTTTGTATATGGACAATACTCCCATTGCATCGGTTGTCCCTTTACTCGATCAGCTTCTGTAATCTGTGCGTGAATCCAAATGAAGTAATCCTTTACATCTGACCATTTAAGCGCACATACTTCACCGACTCTTGTACCAACTCTGGTAGAAAATTCTATTGCAAGTCCTGTAATATCGTATCCCTTAAATTTACCTGTATTATTTCGTTCAATGATATGTGCACGTACATCATCAATTTGAGCCGAAGAGAAGATATTATCTTCGCTTTCACGAGCCTTACAGTTACAATAACCATCTTTGTAATAGTCTTGGTTATGGATACATGGTACCGGATTGTCTGGCCTAATATCTTTGTCAAAAGCATATTCAAAGATTAGATTTAAGATACCCTTGTATGCCTGAAATTCCTTTATAGAAGGATTATATGTTTGAGCTACGTATTTGGTATAGGCTAATAAGTCATCTTTTGTAATTTTGGTAATATCGCGTTTGCAAAACTCGACAGTAAAATACGATTTGAATGTTTTTTCATTTCTATCAAACGAAACCGCTTTATTTGGCGAATTTGCTTTTTTTCTTTCCAAAGCCAAGCAGAATACTTTGCCAACAGTATATTTATCCTTTTCTAACGTTAGTCCATAAGCAGCAAAAAGATTTTCGTATAGAGAATCTAGTGTTTTACCATGAATCTGCTGCTTGTTTGGCATTAGCGTGTAATACATCTGTCGTTTTTCTTCAAACGATATTTTCCTAGGGAGACCGTCCTTTGTTATATGGATTGCATCTACTGCTTCTTTAATGAGCTTCCTTTCTTGTTTTGTCATTTCTGCTACCTGTGCTGTAGCATCTGCGAAATCTATCATATCATATTTTAGCCTGTCTTCGATGTTTTTCTTTTGGTCTAAAATTAGTTGATATCTTTGCTTGAAGTCAATAATATTACTCATAATATGGTGTTGTCTCCGCAAGAGCGTAATGACCATTGGCATATACTAAAATGCGTGGAATGTATTTATTTGCCTTTTTGTCATATAGTCTAAGGTCTCCGAAGTCTTCAGCGTTGAAGGCATATTTTTCAACTTCTGAAATTGAGTAACCATTGGATGAGTTGTTTTGAGTCTTCTTTGTGCCTGATATATTACGCTGTAATTCTAATTTCTTTCCGCAAAGTTCTTGGAAGAATCTTCTTGATTTAGGATCTTGAGCATTAATGACACTAATATATGCACAGAGGTCAATAATCTCTCTAGTGTGAGCCTCTCCATAACAGCCTTCTAACTGTGCTATGCTTTGCATAAGAAGAAAGATGGAGACTTTTTTTGAACGAAGAGTAGACATGGCTTTGGAAAGGATGCTGAAATCGATATGAAGCTGAACTGCTTCATCTAGAAGAAACATGATTGGCTTAACTTTTTGACCTGTTGCAACATCAGGTCGCTGCATAAATTCAAGTAGAAATTCAGATACAATTACTGCCATAGCAGGAGCGTATACATCGAATTTATCCTGCGGTATGTCTATATAGATATCACCAGATTCTAAGTCTTTAGTTGTTAAGCATTTACCTTTGCCATCGAAGATTGTTCGAAGAGCTCCATTGTTAAAAGGTCTTAATCGTTTTGCAAGATGATTGAAAATGCCACTTACATTTTTTTCTGAATTCCCGATATAAGAGTTTGTGTATTCACCAGCTATTATGTAATCGCTTCTTTGAATAGTTTCAGTTATTGTAAATACATCATTTTGAAGAATATAATCGATAATAGTGTGGAGAGTTAATTGATCTAGTTCTCCATTTTCAAATAGCTGCATCATGTAAAGCGTAACACCGCAGAAGTAATCTCGAGCTCCTCCTACAAAGTATGCACTATTTTCACCACTTTCTTCAGGGCAAATAATAGTGGAAAGCATTTCAACAAAGGTTCTTCTATCAGTCCATGACATATTGACGAAATCTCCTAGTGGATTGAAATGGCAACTTCCTTCAGCCTTATCGGGGGTTATAACATTGATGTTATTTCTTTTTCCTTTTAAGAATTCAAGGAAGTCCCCTTTTATTAAAATTGCGAAAACACCGCCATCACCGTTGTTGAATCTTATAGCAGTGGGTGCAGCTTGTGCAGTGGTTTTCCCTGATCCTGGTAAACCAAAGCAAGCTAGGTTACCATCTGAATAGCTATCTCTTTTGATTAGGTGATACTTATTATTAGCATCCTTTATTTTGCCCAATATCACACCGTCTGCGTTGTGCCAATCTTCTATAGGAAGATCCCCTATTTTTATTTTCTTTGGCTCACAGTGTGTATAGAATTCGATTAGTTCGTGGTAAGATTTGTGAAATCTGTGAGCATCTTTTTCATAATTTCTTCCAGTGAGTTTTTTATAGTTCATACGTCGTATGTTGCTGAAGCAGAAATATATAAAGAATATGAGCAATGCGAAACCTGTAATTGCTAGTATAGAATTTCTGTTATTGCTGTTTATATATGTAAAGGAAGACATAATTGCATCTGTGAAAGGAATCCATGCGCAAAATAGAGAAATACCTACAAAGATCATTAGTGGTACGTTGTAGTAGATAATGGATTCTAGTATGGATTGTTTATTGTTTTTATTCATATATTACCTCGTTATTCTTTGTTGCTAAACTCCAACCAGCATGCTTTGTTTGAGTCCATCCTTTTCTGTTTTCTGGAATAGGAGTAGTTGATGTTTCAATTTGTTTATCTTTTGATAATTCGTTTATTCTAGTGTTTGCTTTATTAAGTTCAGTTCGCATGTTATTGAGCTCTTTTTGCAACTCAGATATGGTGTTGTTTTTTTGTTCAATCACCTTATTTAATTCATTTACGTTAGGAGCTTGTTGGAGGCTAACCTCAATTTTGTTGATAAGCTCGCTTTGTGGTATTTGTGAGAGCTCATATTCGCTCATTTGAGAGGCGTGATTTATGATACTTTCTATTAGTGACTTATCATGTACTTCTTTTTTTACGTCTTCTAGTTTTAAACCAGTTCTTTTTGTAAAATCTTTGAGCTTTTTCACAGAGAAATCTATACCAGCAGTGGCTCCGTTTATAACACGACCTTCGATACCATGAGCATCTAAGTATGCTTGTAGATCAGAGTGGAAATGTTGGAGTTCCGCTTTGTTTAGTACCTCTGAGGCTGATAATTTCATATCGTATTTATCACTACTCTTTGAATAGTTTTTTATGGGTATAAGTTCGCCGTTATTGGTGGCGAAGTGTGAGTCGATAATATAACGACCGCTTTCTAATTTTGTAGCATGTTTATCTTTGACTGTTTTAAAGTGGATTTTGTCATGATCGATTTTTACACTTGGTACGAAAATAATGTGGATGTGTGGTGAACCGATTTCATCATAGTGGATGCAATTGTTGATAATATTTTCATTCCCGTATCTTGATGAACAAAATTCGAAAACTGATTTAAAAAAAGCATCTTCCTTAGATTTATTACCAACGATTTCATTTGGTGCAGTTATCACCCAACTACATGCAGTGACAATGTCCTTTTCTCGTTCTGTACCTCTACCATAAATGTAATTGTTATCCAAAAGCTTTTTATAATATCTATAGTCGCTAAGATGATCATGTTCAGGCATAGGGAAAGAATAATTTAAGATTGTTCTTTCAGGAATGATATCAGCATTGCTATTTCCCTTTATTTCACGACGATTGTGTCTTATTAAGCTGACGACTGCTTTGTTCGTGTATTTGTTTACACTTGCCATTTTTATTCCTTTCTATTTGTGATAATCATTTCTTGTTGCTTTATAGCATTTGCTTTAAATGGCAACTCAAAGGTCGTCGATTTTATAATTAATAATCATTGCTGATAATCAACACAATGGCTTGATTATTAGCATGATTATCAACTATGAATCTCCTCTCAATGAGTGCTATTTAAATCATCTGCTATACAAGGTATAGCAGATGGTCTGTAGCAAGCTACATCCTCATCTACCAACACAGCCTTTGGGCTGCTTACCTTGGTCTATAAAGAGGCAACTACGTTTCCTCTTTGGCGACGCCTAATCACCTTCCTACAAGGTGCTACGCCCCTTACGATTTCTGTGAAAGAATATTCGCAGAGCTCATATTTTTTCACATCAATCTATCCCCATCAGCTCAGTCGCTAAAGCTTCTTTGCTGACAGGGATTGCATCCCTGCATTCATATCAAGCTTCACGATGCGAAGTTTGATATTCATTACCCTGCTCGCTGCCCGTAGGTTTTACTAAGGTTTTTAATGTGTGAATCATTTGAAGAATTAGGTTGGGTTGCTTTTGGTTTTTCTGGGAACGCTCAGCGATTTCTTTTCTTCTTAAGTTCATTTCCTTGCTTATCTCCATGGCTTTTTCAATACGTTTGTTATAAGTTTTTGGACTAATTAGTTCTTCATTAGGACAGAGGATTGAGCCTGCTTTATGGACGTTCATATTAGGGACTTCTGATAAATACCAGATTGCAAACGCATCTGCGTCAATTTCTGCTGGGTCAAACAGCGATGATAAATAATCAATTGGATTATTTGAAATTAACATTGGTGAGTTTTTGTGTTGCCATATGTGGCGCAGCTCATGAGCTATTACGCCAGTGAAGAGTTTGGGGGTTGCTACTCTGCGAGAGAGAAGGATTAAACAGTTATCTAGGTTAGTCTGTTCGGGATAATATGTGATACCTCCAACTTTCGTAACAGCTCCATTGTTTGGATTTTTTGAAGTTAAGCTATCAACTATTTGAAGATAAGGTGGATTGATATTGAGCTGAGAACAGATAAATTCAATAACCTTATATGTGTCATTGATATCGGGGTGTTCAATCTCGCCTCTTTTGTATTCTTCATAGGTGAAGAATGGGATTGTGTTACCTTCTACAGTAACTAAATGTTTGTTAGTCATTTTTTCTTTCGCCACATTTATTAGTGGCTTCCTTTCTTATGATTTCCCAATTAAAACAGGGATCTGTCGATTCGATGGAAAAGGTTTTTTCGCTCGAATACACCTTTATATAGGATTCGCAAAATGAAAATTCGGATCTTGTACGTAAAAAAATACAATAAATATGCTTATATAGATCATTTTGGTGGTAAAATTATAAGAAATGCCAACATTATATCTAAGAAAGTTGGCATTTTATGATACTTTTACATTAAATAGAGGAGGGAGAATTATGTTTGAAACGGGGCAAGATATTCGAGATTTTAGGGAGCATTACTCTTATTCACAAAAAGAACTGGCTGATAAGATTGGTTATGAAAAAACTTCGATTTGTAAAATAGAGAAAAGAAATGTCAATATATCTAAAAGGCTTAGACAGCGTTTGATTCTGCTGGCGGAGAAAGCAGAAGCTGAAGAAAAGGCGACTGGGATATCAGGCGAGATTGGGATAGAAGAATTAAATGGTATAAGGATAGCAGAACTGTTGACTGGATTTGGATGTAGTGCGGATGATATAGATAGTTTTATTGGGGTTCTTAGTATACTTTTAAAACGAGATGATAAAGTGGCAAGCGGAAGGGGGTTCATTATTTTTTTGATGGATTATTTAACCGATGCAGTGATTATCAAAGATATTAAGAGCCAGCTTGATAACGAAGAAGAGCAGGAGGTATGTATGAAGAGGCTCGGTTTGATACAGTCAGATTTGGAGCGGATTGTTAAACAATATATTGGATTTCAAAAAGAGGAAAAATAGCGCTATATTTAGTGCTATTCTGATTATGTTTATGGAAATAAAGGTATCAGCAAGATGCGATATTTTAAATGATATCAATAGAGTGATACATTTGAAAAAGTATCAGTAAGATGGGACATTTTAAATATCATCGATAGAATAATACATTTGAGAAAGTACCAGTAAGGTGGGACATTTTAAATATCATCGATAGAGTGATACATTTGAAAAAAGTACCAGTAAGGTGGGACATTTTAAATATCATTGATAGAATGATACATTTGAAAAAGTACCAGTAAGGTGGGACATTTTAAATATCATCGATAGAGTGATACATTTGAAAAAGTACCAGTAAGATGGGACATTTCGAATAGTACCAATAAGATGGTACCTTTTGCTTATTTCTTGAAATATTGTGCTTAGAGATGATTTTTCGAAGCATACCCATAGGGTTTAAACAACACAATGGTTATAATGGATTGTTTTGATATTTACAGCAAAGAAAAATGCCTAGATCGATAGAGTCAAATCTATAGCTATGATATACTTAAAAAAGAAGGTTTAAAGCATTGAATCTTTTGGGATGGAGAATATTGGTTAATGGTAGCAGTGATTGATGCCGACTTAATAGGTCGTGATAAGCATCGTTTTCCTAACCTTGCCTGTGAGAAGATATCTGCACATTGGAAGGCGTTAGGAGAAGAGGTAGTTTTAAAACTTGATTATGATGATTTAGATAGATATGATTACGTATTTATTTCAAAAGTCTTTACAGATACATGGGTTCCAGATTGGATAAATGATGGCGTGAATATGGACACTGGTGAGGTTTCTTTACCAGATAACATACATGTAGGAGGTACTGGATTCTTCTTTGCAAATGCCCCAGAGTTACCTTTTGATATAGAACACCAGATGCCAGATTATCATTTGTATGATGATTGGATTGTTGGAGAGGTTGAAAAGGCAAAAGCTATATATGATCAAAAGGAACAATCAAAATATGAGAGGGCTCTTGCTGAGGGTGAAGAGTATACTAAGCGAGAATTCAACGAGAGAAATTTTAAGATACAGTTTAAAGAATACACTGATTATAGTATTGGTTTTATGACAAGAGGATGTTTTAGAAAATGTCCTTTTTGTGTGAATCAAAAATATGATCATGTATTTTTACATAGTCCATTAGAAGAATTTTATGATCCGACAAGGAAGAAGATTTGTTTGTTGGATGACAATATTTTGGGTGGAGCAGATTGGAAAAATATTCTCAATCAGCTTATAGCTACGGGAAAGTCGTTTAAGTTTAAACAAGGAATGGATGAAAGAGTATTAACAGATGAAAAATGTAAGATGCTCTTTTCAGCAAAGTATGATGGCGATTATACATTTGCATTTGACAATATAGAAGACTATGACTTGATTCATAAACGCCTTAAACTTATACGAAAATATGCTCATACGAAGAAGAGTATCAAGTTTTATGTTCTTGTGGGATTTAAGAGTACAGATGATGAGGATATAGAAAATTGCTTTAAGAGAATACAGTTATTGTTTAAGTATAAGTGTTTGCCGTATGTAATGCGTTATCAGAACAAGAACGAAGTTCCTTGGAAATCATCTGAGAATCGAGCTCTTTATGTCACTATTGCAAGATGGGCTAACCAGCCTAGTATAGTGAAGAAAATGTCTTTTAGACAGTTTTGCGAAGCTAATCAGGCTTTACATAAGACAGAAGGAACACTTTGTTCATCAATGAAATCGATGATTGAATTTGAAGAACGAAATCCATCGATTGCAAAGAAGTATTTTGATATGAGATTTGAGGAGCCTGAGAAAATTCATTTATAGTTTGTATAGGGGGATAAGCAGATGAGATACGAGCAATTACCAGTTGAGAAGGTTCAGTTAGATATAGAGAATCCTAGAATAAAACATTATTTATCTATGTACAAGAAAATAGATAGTGAGAGCTTAGCATTGGCTTTATCGGGTTCTAGCGCTTCCGATGCTTTTGGAAAATATAGAGCATTAAGAGATTCTATAAAGCAGAATGGTGGTATTTTTACTCCTATTATTGTTAATCATAAGACTGATGATGATTCATATACAGTAATCGAGGGAAACACTAGACTTAAGTTTTATATGGAGTTCAAAGAGGATGGTGTTGAGGGGACTTGGGATAATATTCCAAGTATAGTATATGATGACATGGATGAAGATGATATTCATGCTATCCGTTTACAAGCTCATATGGTTGGTGCTAGGGATTGGGATGCATATTCAAAGGCAAAATACTTGGATTATCTATATAACACTGAGAAGAAATCTATGAAGTTCTTAAAGAACTTTTGTGGTGGACAAGAAAGTTATATTAGAAATTTAATTGATGCATATAACGATATGACCGACTATTATCTTCCTATTTGTGAGGCTGACGGCGATGAGCCAGATACGCAAGTGTTTTCATATTTTGTTGAATTACAGAAGAGTCAGGCGAAGGATGCTGTGTTTGTCCATGGCTATAATTTGAACGATTTTACAAAGTGGGTAATAAATGGCAATTTGGATCGTGCTGAATCAGTTCGAAAGCTTGCGAAGGTTCTTGGCGAAGAAGATGCAAGGAAGACTTTTCTTAAAGAGAATATGACCGCAGCAGTTAGAAAACTAGATTTAAATGATAGAGAAATAAAGAAGCTGTCAAAGACAAACCTTTATGATTTGGCGAAGGAGTTAACAAGGAAATTATTTAATGTTAATGGTAGAGAAATAGATAATTTGGCTGCAAATCCTAAATATGAGGATAAAAGAACGATTATTATGGATTTGAAGGATGAAGTGGATTATTTGGTTGAAAAGATTGGCGGTGACGTTTAGTGAGTGAATCTTTGGAGCACCAAACTTATGTGAGATCAATCGTTGAGTATATAAAGAAGCAGATTGACGAGGATAATTACTTTTGTATAAAAGCAGATTTGCCAGAGTATGAAAAACCATCACTGACTTATGGAGTATATATTCCTGATGTGTATTATTCATATGATAAAAGGTTGATCATAGGTGAGGCAAAGACTCTTGATGATTTCAGAAATGAGCACAGTCGTAAACAGTTTAATGCATATTACATTGAGTGTATAAATTATCCGTTTGATGCCATGATTATTATTGCAGTTCCATGGCAACTGTTTATAACCGCAAAGAATTATTTTAGACGAACTAAACGCAAATTTGACAAGGAGATACGCGTAGTTGTGATTTCTGAGAATGGCGTTTGTGAGGAAGTATGAGTAAGCTAATACGGAATGATAATGTTTCTCTAGAAGCAAAATTTAAAGCTTTCCCTTATCAGCTTGAGGCTTTTACGGCGATAAAGGATTTGGATTATAGTGCTATTTTTCATGAGCAAGGTTTGGGGAAAACAAAAATAGCCATAGATCTTGCTTTATACTGGATTAGTGAAAGGAGTATAGATACTGTACTCATTATTACGAAGAAACAATTGGTCGACAATTGGGTCAACGAGTTAAAAGATCATACTTTTATTAAACCGAAAGTTCTGGATACTAAAAAGGGGAAGAATTATACCGTTTTTAATAGTGCTGCTAAGATTATTATCACAAATTTTGAAACAATACTTAGCGAGAAAGAACGTGTTAAGCTTTTTCTTAAAAGTAGAGATGTAGCCACTATAATTGATGAATCAACAAAATTAAAAAATCCTGATGCGAAACTAACTCAAGCTTTTTTTGAGATAGCTGATTTGTTTAAGATTAGGACGATAATGACGGGCACACCTGTTGCTAATCGACCATATGATATATGGGCTCAAGTTTTTTTCTTAGATAAGGGCAAGGCTTTAGGTGATGACTTTAATGAATTTAAAAGGAACGCTGATCTATCAAATAAACTTGCCGATGATATAGATGCTAGGATGGACTTTGAGGATACTGTAGGTGGGATTTATCCTAAGCTATCTTCATTTAGTGTTCGTGAAACAAAGAATAGTTGTGGTATTGAATTACCAGCAAAGAGATATGAGCGCGTTGAGGCTCAATTTGAGAAGAAACAGAAGAGTATGTATGATCAGATCCTTCAAGATTTAAGTATTGAGGTTAACAAGAATGGAGAAGCTGTTCTTGATGATGATACTGCTGCTTTAAAACGCCTTCTTAGATTTAATCAGGTAGCATCTAATCCTAGACTTATTGACGATTTGTATGACGAGGAGTCAGGGAAAGAGCGTGAGCTTGATAAGTTACTGAATGAGATAATGTCTCGTGACGAAAAGTGTATTGTTTGGAGTTGCTACATTGAGAATATAGATTATCTGGCGAAAAAGTACAAAGATTATTGTCCGAGACGAATACATGGAAAAATGACAATTGAGGATAGAAACAAGTCGGTTCAGCTATTTAAAGAAGATCCTGCTTGTAAAATCTTATTTGCCACGCCACAGGCTGCAAAAGAGGGGCTTACATTGACTGTAGCGAATAATGCGATATTCTATGATCGTACATTTAATTTGGACGATTATTTGCAAGCACAAGATCGTATACATAGAATTTCGCAGAAAAGAGAATGCACAATTTATAATCTTGTTATAGAAGATAGTATTGATAAATGGATTGATGCATTGCTATCGGCGAAACAATATGCTGCTTTCTTGGCACAAGGTGACATTAACAAGAGTGAGTTTAATAGTGGTATGGATTATTCATATGGTCAAATAATAACGGAAATGTTGGAGGAAAGTAATTAGTAATGGCGGATATAGTAACAGATACACTTACAATTGGTAATCAAAAGATTAATGTGCAGATTCTAGAGTTAGAACAAGCACATCTAAATTTTTATCCAGAAAATCCTAGAGTTTATTCTGCACTAAACAGTGATGGATCAACTCCTTCGCAGAGTGATATTGAGGAACACATGGTTAAATTAGATCATGTACGTGCCTTAGCTGAGGATATCAAAAGTAATGGCGGACTAATGGAAGAGATAATAGTTCGTGATGGTGATTTCGCTGTTCTTGAGGGTAATAGTAGATTGGCTGCATATCGTATTTTAGCAGAGCGAGATGCTGTAACTTGGGCTAAGATTAAGTGCAAGCTGTTACCAAGTGATATTAGTGAAGAATTAGTTTTTAAGCTTATTGGTCAGTTCCATATAAAAGGGAAGAAGCCTTGGGATGCTTTTGAACAGGCGAGCTATTTATATAGACGAGTACAGTCTACACGACTTCATATAGAGGATGTTGCAGATGAACTTGGAATAGAGAGAGCGAAGGCTCGTAATATGATTGCTGCCGTTGAGTTAATGAGGGAGCATAGTGATGTTAATACACATAATTACAGCTATTATTTTGAGTATGTTAAAGATAAAGGATTAGGTAAATATAGAGAGACACATACAGGAATGGACAATGTTTTCGCTGAACAAGTGAAAAAAGGAGAAATAAAAGAAGCTCAAGATGTAAGAAAGTTAGCGAAGGTTGCTAAGGTGGGCGATCGTCAATCTAAGCATCTGATGGAAGATTATATAGCAGGCGATGCAACTCTTTACGATGTCCATGAGGCAATGGAACAAAATGGTAAATTAGAAACTTGCTTACCAAAATTGAAGAAGTTTAAGGAGTATGTTTATTCAGATTCATTTGCGAAGAGTGTAAGATCTTCTGAAGAAACATATCGTATTGCTAAGATTGAGATGGAAAGAATAGAGAAGCAATTAGCTAAACTGCTTAAAAAGTGGGAAAAAGAGAATCATGAATAATTTTTTTGATGTCTTTTTTGAGAGACAGCGAGACAAAGAATTGAATAGCATGATTTTGGAATACACCTATGAGATTCCTTTGGATGAAGCTAGGGAGTATGTGAAAACCATTTTAGATTACTCGACACAAGAGTATTTAGATTGGTTAGATGCGAAGTTTAGATCAATACCTTTTTCTGAAAAGGATGCTCCTCAATTCAGTAAGCTCGATGATGCTATTATTAATATTATAGAGAAAATGATAGAGGCTGGAGATACAGGGTTTACTCACGTTGAGTTGGGAAAGATGCTTCAAGATGATGGTAAAGAACGCTCTGTAGTTACTGATACTAAGTATGGTGAGAATCATGCTAAAACGGCAAAGTATCTTGGGTATGTGTTCGCGAGAAACAGACGTTATTATGTTAGTGCAGTAGGCTATGCAGCTAGAGAATTATCGGAAGAACAGCGTAAGCGATTGTACAACCGTTTGTTTATAAGGACGTATCTTTTTCGACAAGCATATTTTCTTAGCAGGTCTGGTCAAGTGGATATTCGCGCCAAGATGTTTGATACGTTAGCGCCATCAACATATACAAGACGTCAGAGCAATATGAAGAAAATGTTCTATAGATTGCTTGACACAAATGATTATGATTGGGAACCTTTTTTGGAGTTATTGAAGTTTTAATTATGGGTATTGATGAGATTAGAGGTCAGACAGTTTGGCAAAGGGCACAAAGTGTAAAACAACCAAGAGGAGGATATGTACGTCCTTCACAATTCAAGGTTATTGAATATGATGATGGTATCACATTAAACGATTGGGAAAATATTCATCCATCAGTAATTGGAATGGTAGTTGATTATTTAACTCGTTTTTTAGTATGTATGGAGCCAGTTGAGGAAGCTTTTAAAATTTCCCTTTTTGGTGCAAAGCGAGCAGAGGCATATGGTGTTAAAGGTGCATATGAGTATGCCAAGGAACTGTCGCAGATGATATTTGACTTAGATGATACTTCTATTATAGCTGCATGTAGGTTGGTTTCATTTGATATTTGGTATAGAAATCCGATAGAAGCTGCAAAGTCGGACGGATTTTCTACAATTAAGCCAGATGAAAAAACGTGCTGTAATATACGAACCATGGTGGAAAGGGCTGAACGTTTTTTCTTAGATGTAGGGTTTGTTATTGATACAGAAATCACCTTTGAACCTGAAAATGGTGACATAGCAGATTATAAAGCTATGATAAAATCGGGGAAAGGTCAGTATGGTGGCTATACGCCTACAGTGTGTAGTGGTGACGGTGATTTTATGACAGAAGATACCTTGTGGGATTTTAAAGTGTCAAAGAACCAACCCAATAGTAAGCAAACATTGCAGTTGTTAATGTATTGGATAATGGGACAGCATTCTGGAAGAGATGAGTTTAAAAATATTGATAAAATTGGAATTTTTAATCCACGGCTAAATAAGAGCTATAAAGTTAATATTAATCAGATATCTAAGATATCGATTAGAGAAGTGGAAGAACAGGTTATTGTATATTGATACTTTTTATTAGAAAAAAAGGAGAGAAAATGGATACTACTGTTGAGACAAAGCAAAATGTGGTTGAGAACAGCATTTCTGGAAGAGTAAGTCGTAATATTAAGAATTTGTATTTAGATCCAAATAATTACCGATTTGCTGATGAGGTTATGAATGAGAAAATTGCTCTAGAAGAAGTATTGTCAGAAAAAATTCAGAAACGTACTAGAGCTTTTATTGAAGGTGAAAAACGTAGTAATATTAAGGATCTAATAGATAGTTTTAAGACAAATGGGTTTTTAAAAGTTGACGTTATTCAGTTAAAGGATTTAGGAAGTAATAATTACTTGGTTATTGAGGGAAATAGGCGTGTAACTGCTCTAAAATGCTTGCAAGATGATTATAAGGCTGGAAAGGATATAGGGAAACTATCACCATCGATATTTCAAAGCATTCCTTCAGAGATTGTCTCACAGGAGAATGAAGACAGCAAAAATCTGATAATAATGGGACTGAAACATATCAGTGGAAATAAGAAATGGCCTGCTATTAATCAAGCTCAGCTTATTTTTGATTATTTAAAAGATTCATGGGGTGACGATGTTGAGTATGCTAATAAGGAAGAAGAATTATGTAAGTCTTTAGGTATAACAAAGATGAGATTACGTAGTTCACAGCGTGCTATTCATTTGATTAATACTTATAAAAAAAGCGATTATAGTGACCAATTTAGGTCTGATATGTACTCTATTTTTGAAGAGATCATAAAAAAAGTGAATATTAGAGCTTGGATTGAATGGGATGATGACGTATATCTTGCACGGAATGTATATAATCTTGAAAGATTATTCTCGTGGATTTCTAAAGACGAAAAGGAAAACGATGATGATACAAAAGAGGAGCTAGTCGAGCGAGAGCCAATAATTAAAACTGCATCTGAGATTCGTTTGCTTGATTCTTTTATCAAAAACGAAGAGGCTCTGTACACAATGGAAAGGACAGAGAATGTTGCGGTTGCATACCAAGAAAGTGGCGTTGATGAACGAAGCAATATTGAAAAAGCTTTAGATAATGTACAAAAAAATATAAAAGTTCTTCAGGGATATGGTGATATTTTTGAAGACGAGGATATTGAAAAGTTAATAAAGGTTGAGAAGAATATAGGCCATATATTGCCTAACAGAAATAGTATTAATCTAGCTAGTAAAAATGTTTCCACTTTTTGGAATTCTGGTGTTAATACACATTTTTCAAAAATATATATTAAGAGTTATAACAAGTATAGAGATTTTCGACTTGATAATTTCAAACGTATTAATATTTTTGCAGGAAAAAATAATTGCGGAAAAACTACATTGCTCGAAGCAATTTATTTGTTGTGTCGACAAAACGATTTAAATGGATTTATGAATGTATCTAAAATTAGACGTAGAGGTGGTGAAATATTTACAGACTATTTACTAGATACAATGATGGATGATGTCGTTTTATCTGGTGAGTTTAACAATTCGTCTATTTCGGTTCAGTTGAAAAAATATATTGATTCTGATGCGGATAAAAGTGACATGTATATTTCGTCATTTAGTGCATATGGGGAAATAGAAGATTGGAAGAATGAGATGAAACTACATACTTATTCGAGATCTACTCCTGTTGTTAATTATGAGAAAATACAACATTTATGCAGGTCTTATTTTAGTAGTCCGTATTATTCTCGCACGGAAGACATAATGCTTCTTTATTCGAATGCTATTGAGATGAAATCTGAAGGTAAAACAGCAATGAGCATTATAATGGATTTTATAAGAGCATTTGATCCGTCGATCAATAAGATTGAAGCAGTTTTGAAAAACGATCAACCAGTATTTATTGTGGATTCGGATACTTTTCCAGATAAAACAGTAGAACTATCTAGTTATGGAGAGGGATTGGTTAGAATTTTTGAGGTAGCATTATGCATAGCTTGTTGTAGAAATGGTGTTTTATTGATTGATGAGCTAGAGACTGCTATTCATTTCTCCATGTTGGTTAGATATGCTGAGTTTATCCAGAATATGGCTGAGTCATTTAATGTTCAGATTTTTATAACTACACACTCAAAAGAATGTATAGATGCTTTCGCCTCTAGTGGATGTGATTTGAATGATATTTCGGCTTATAGATTGGCGGAAAAAAATAATTCAGTTGAAGCGAAATATATATCAGGATCTGACTTGAAATATTTGGTTGATAGCATTGATTTTGACATGCGAGGAGGAGACACAGTTGAACATTAAGGTTGTATTTTGTGAGGGGGCACATGATGTTGCATATATAGAAAAAATACTGTTGGTCCATGGTTATCATGCATACAGAAAGAATGTGAAGGATTATCCAATTCCATTAGGAAAAATGATTGAACAGAATGCTTCTAAATCAAATATTTTGGCTGGTAAAAGTTATAGGGTACCATTATGTGCGGTTAATAATGATGAAGATTTAGTTCTTTTTCATAAAGTTGATGGAGATAAAACATCATCAAGAATTATTGAATTAATCAAACAATACATGATGAATATGAAGGCATTAGAATTTCATAATCCTGATGGTATTGATGGTTTTAAATTTTATATTTTTAATGATGCTGATGACTATGGTGTAGAAGAACGTATAGAACTGATTAGTCAGGATTATTGTGATACATTCAATATTCCTAAGGATAGTCTCAAACAGGGGGAAATTTGTACGGAAGGTGATATTTTCCTTGGCGTATACGTCTTTTTTGATCCAGATAATCCAGATAAAAAAGGTGTATTGGAAGATCAATTGCTTAAAATGATGAAAGACAGTAATGAAGATATTTTTGTTAATGCTGAAAAATTTTTGAAGGATAATAAACTTAATGAAGAACGAACAAAGGAATATAATCCTATTTCGGATTCTTATGTTGGACGCAGAAACAATTATTCGGTAAAAAAATCATTGATTGGAGTGGCTGGTCAGCTTGAATTTTCAGGTGTAAATAATACCGTTATTATTGAACAGTCTGATTATATTAGACAAGCAGATATTAGTTCTAGTGATGAGTGTTTAAATATTTATAATTTAATATCAAAATCGGAGTGAATTTAAATAATGAGAGAAAAGGTGAAAAAAATATCAGGTTTAACTTGTGGTTTAACCATTAAAATGCAGATGCCACAGTTCCCTTTCTTTCTAGTATTTTAGAGACTGAAGGAGAGTTCGAGCCTCCTCAGCCTCAGCAAAGGAAAGCACGTAAGCATTGGCTTACGTGCTTTTTATTTTATGAACTATCCGGAAAATCCGGATAGTTCAAAGTGTGACAAGTCGTCACGCTTTGACAATTGAACTATTAAGAAATCCTTAATAGTTTAATTGGTTACAATTTGTAACCAACTGAAGAATAAATCAAAGACATGTACAATGCAGCATAATTATGCTACAATATTTTTATCAAAGGAGGTATACACTATGCCAACAATCATGCCTATTAGAGATTTAAGAAATACAAGTGAAATATCAGAAATTGCACATAGACAAAAGGAACCTATTTTTATTACTAAAAATGGATATAGTGATCTTGTGGTTATGAGTGTAGAATTATACGAGAAGTTTGCAAGGGAAAATCGTATTGATCAGGCTATTTTTGAGGCAGAGCAGGAGTTTGCTGAAACTGGTAAGACAATAGATGCAAAGGATGCTTTTGCAGAATTGGAGAAAAAGTATTTTGAATAAGTATACTGTAGAATTAATGCCAAGAGCGTATAGGGATATAGAAGAAATATATGCCTATATTGCTTATGAAAAGTTGTCTCCAGAAAATGCAAAAGGACAGATTGATAGAATAAAGAAGGCTATTCTATGCTTGGATAAATTCCCAGAGTCGCATCAAGATAGGACAGCTGGTAGATATGCTGGTAAAGGATATAAACAATTAATTATAGATAATTATATTGCTATATTTAGAATTGATGAAGAAAAGATGAGAGTACTAGTTGTAACGGTGCAGTATCAAGGAAGAAATATTTAGTTTCTAGTTTAACCTGAGGTTTAACTAGAAATTGCAGAGGCAACAAATGCCTTTCTGTTAATATTTTACGAGGCCAAAATTTATTCGAGCCTCCTCAGCCTCAGCACGATGAAAGACCTTGAAGTTTTGCTTCAAGGTCTTTTTATCGTATAATCATCATATGAAATATAAACACATAGAAAAAGCAAAATTCATATCACGGCCAAATCGGTTTATTGCAAAGGTAGAAATAAATGGGCAGGAGGAGACTGTCCATGTTAAAAACACTGGTAGGTGCAAGGAGCTGCTGATACCGGGTTGTACAGTCTATTTGGAAAAATCCGACAATCCTAATAGAAAGACCCTGTATGATTTGGTGACGGTGGAGGCAGAGATAGGGCTTGTTAATATAGATTCTCAGGCTCCTAATGCAGTGGTGAAGGAATGGCTTGCTACTAAGGATTATGATGTGGTAATTCCGGAAAACAAATATGGTAACTCTAGAATCGATTTTTATATGGAACGAGGAGAAGAAAAGTTTTTGATGGAGGTCAAGGGCTGCACTCTAATCAAAGATGGGATAGGCTATTTCCCAGATGCTCCTACAGAAAGAGGTGTAAAGCATCTTAGAGAATTAACAGCAGCTACCACAAAGGGCTATAAGGCTATTATCGCCTTTGTAATCCAGGTAGAGGGAATATCAGAGGTTAGGCCTAATATAGACACTCATCCAGAGTTTGGGGTGGCACTGGCGGAGGCAAAGGCTGCAGGGGTAGAGGTTTGGTTTTTGTGTTGCAAAGTTACTAAAGATGAGCTTGCAATTATCGTGTAATAGTTATATTGACAAAAAGTTGATAGCAGCTATAATTGATTACGTGCAATTTAATCAATTAAAATCGTTAAAAGGAAGTTACCGGTATGAAAGAAACAAATTTTGATATTCAAGGGTATATGACAAAAGGCGTAGAGCGTATTGTGAAGGACGCTTTAAGAGCTACCTTTAAAGACCCTGCTGAAAGTATCTTTATGGCTAGCTTTGCAAAGGCATCAAAAAAGGCATCAGCTACCAGATTAAGATTCAAGGAGGAAGGGTTACATGTTCCTCCATTTTTAATTGCATCAATTACTAGCAATTGTAATCTTCACTGTGCAGGCTGCTATTCTAGACAGAATGAGGCTACAAAGGATTGTGCTCCAGTAGATCAGATGACAGGTGAAGAGTGGGGCAAGGTTTTCGAGGAAGCAAGAGAGCTTGGTATCAGCTTTATTTTGCTTGCAGGTGGCGAGCCACTACTTCGTAAAGACGTTATTCAATCTGCCGCATCATATAAGGATATTCTTTTCCCTATATTTACAAATGGCGTATTCATAAGTGATGAGTACTTTACATTATTTGATAAGAACCGCAATCTCGTACCAATTATGAGTATTGAGGGCCACAAAGAGGCAACTGATGCAAGACGTGGTGAGGGCATCTACGACAAGCTCATTTCCAATATGGAAAAGTTCAAGGAAAAGCATCTTATCTTTGGAAATTCAATTACTGTTACAACAGAGAATTTTGATGACGTTTTATCAGATGAATTTGTATCTATGCTAGGTGGTTATGGATGTAAATCCATGATTTATGTAGAGTATGTTCCTGTATCAGACGAGAGCAAGCATTTAGCACTTTCAGAAGAGCAGGAAGAAAAGCTTCGTGATAGAATCGCAGAGCTTAGAGAGAAATATGAGGAAATAGTATTTATCTCATTCCCAGGAGATGAAAAATCTTCAGGTGGATGTGTTGCAGCAGGACGTGGCTTCTTCCACATTAATTCACATGGTGGAGCAGAGCCTTGCCCATTTTCGCCATTCTCAGATACAAATGTTAGAGAGGATTCACTTAGAGGCGCAATTTCCTCTCGTCTTTTCAAGGTACTTCAGGAAACAGATGTATTACTTGATGACCACGTAGGTGGCTGTGTTCTATTTGAGAAGCGTGATCAGGTTCAGGCAATTTTACAGCAGTAAAAAAATACTGGTAAAGAAAAAACTACTATGGCATAATACTTTTTAAAATATTTATAGAAGAGGTGCTATATGAACAACATTGTTTTAATCGGTATGCCCGGAGTAGGAAAGAGCACACTTGGAGTAGTGCTTGCCAAGGAATTAGGATATGAATTTGTGGACGCAGATTTGCTTATTCAGAAGCGCGAAAAACGCCTTTTAAAGGAAATAATAGCTGATGAGGGTGTTGATGGTTTCCTAAAGATTGAAAACGATGTTAATGTGGAAATTCAGGCGGATAAGACAGTTATTGCAACTGGCGGTAGCGTAATATATGGCGCCAAAGCCATGGAGCACCTAAAAGAAATTGGAACCGTCGTTTATCTAAAGCTTGATTATGAAACACTTGATAGCAGATTAGGAAGCTTAAAGGGTAGAGGAGTAGTCCTGAAAGATGGTCAGAATCTTAAATCCCTTTATGACGAGCGTATTCCTCTGTATGAAAAGTATGCAGATATTGTTGTTGATGAACAGGGATTAGATTTAGAAGAAACACTAGATAGTATATTAAAAAAGTTGCAGAACGCTTAGCGTTCTGCAACTTTTTTATAACCTGTTTTTACCAACCATTTCTGATCGATTATTTTTACCTCGTCTCCAAAGGCTATGTGAAGTCTTACTGATGCTGGCTGCTGTTCGATTTCCTGAACAGTTCCTTCACCAAATTTAGGGTGAGTAACTGTATCACCAACCTCGTATTTAATCTTTGCATTTTCCATATTAGCGTACATTTTTTGTGTACGATATGTATCAAGCATCTGTACCTGTTTGTGGTCTACATTAGGACGTGTGAGCACTGAATCGTAGTCTACCTTCTGGATGCTTTGGCCCTCAATGTAATAATCTGATGGGATAGCCCCGATAAGTGAGCAGCAATATTTCCAAGCGCTACCGTGTACGCCTGGTTGCCAATTATATTTCTCTGGGATGTTGATGTGTCTGGTCATATAATGAGCATATTCGTGCTTGTATAGATTGACTCTGTCATTCTTTGTAAGCTGCTCATTCATACAGAATCCGATGAAAAACAGTGAAAATTCAAAACGTTCTTCGTTATCGTAAGATGGTGGGAGATAAGAGCCTAAAGCCTTTTCGTCCATTCCGAAAGTAATAGGTACCTCGGCGCCATGTAATCCCAGCTTATGATCTAAAACTGAGTAAAGAGCGGTGATTTCTGCACGCAAAACTGGTTCTTCATTGTGCAACAATTTTAGCATATCTTTTTTTGTCATTTCATACTCCTTAACTTATAGAAAAACTGCATTTCAGTATATCAACTGAGGGGGTGTTTTACAATTACCAAACTTTCAAAATAGGGACTTAAAAAGTCTCTTTTCAGGTATAAAGTTTTACGAGAAAATTACCGATAATGTTTATTGAAGTGTAGGTAAAATTTAATCAAAATTATTATAAATGGGGTTGAGTATGAAAAATCAAAAATTCTTTAAAAGGATTATGGCTTTGGCCACAGCGGTAATTATTTTAGGGGCATTTGTAGCAGAGCCAATAACGGCTGAGGCAGCTAAAAAGAAGGGGTCCGGCAGAGCAACATATGCTGTTGGAGATGACGTTGCATTTGGTGCATTAGATGGACAGATTTTGACCTGGACAATTCTGACCTACGATGATACAACCAAGATAGCTTTTGTAACCACAAGAAGACCACTTAATTCCAAGACAATTACTTCTTATAGAATGGCTATAGACCAGATTTACAAAAACAAGGGAACAACAGCAGGCTATGTGCGCTGGTCGGAAAATTACTGGAGAGGCTGGTGCAATCAGGTATTTTATAAGCAATGTTTCAATGCAGCAGAGCGTGCAATGATTCAAAAGACCACCTTATCTGAAGAGGCGGCCCAGGATTCCATTATGAATTACTATCACGATACATCAATGGACGCGGCTTTCGTAGGTGGTAAAGCAAAAAATGCTGTTAATATGGCTATCTACAATTCCCAGACCACCACATCAGATTATATTTTTTTCCTATCTACAGATGAATATACTGCTCATAAGGATACAATGAAAAATGAGACAAAGCTTATGTTTCCACTGAGAACTAATGCTTATGATGATCCTGTCCAGGGCTTGTTTGGAAATGATACTGATAAGCTGATTTACAGAATGTATTATTACGCAGGCGATTCTATTCGCCCGGCTATGTACGTGCAGCTGGGAACGCCAGAACCACAGGAGGATACCAGCAAAACAAGCTCTACTGATAAGAACACATCAAATACCAAAACAACAGATACTACAAAAACTACTACAACAGCAAAAACTACAGCAGCTACCACTACAACAAACACCGCAGCAACGACAGATACTAAGAACAAAGCAGGTAGCACAAAAAAATATGCAAATAACGGAACTAATATAGGAGACATCCTTTTACCAGACGATGCAGATTATTCTATGAGTCGAGGCTCAACTGCTCAGGTTGCCATTGATATGGAATATCTAAACAGCACCGACAAGCAGTACAATGTTAGCTATACATCATCCGATGGAAATGTTCTTACCATCGATTCAAATGGCCTGATTACTGCCAGTGCAAAAGGTTCTTCAACTGTCACAGTCAGGATGAAAAAATCTAATGGAAAGATTTATACAATGTCCTGTAGAGTAGATGTTAATTAGATAAAATCACAGGCCTCTGACCTAAATGGTCAGAGGTTTTTTAATAATTCTTTAAGATTTTTTTATTAGTATTCTTGGGTTATAAGATTTATACTAGTAAGAAATAAGAAGTCAATAATTGGAGGATAATTATGTATTACGGATATGGTTATGGATATGGCTACGATTGGACTATCATATTAGTGATTATCGGTGCAATAATCAGTGGTATTGCTTCATTAAATGTCAGAAGAACTTATGCAAAATACAGCAAGTTTAGAAATTACAGAGGAATCACTTCTAATCAGATGGCAGAGCATATTTTACATGCAGCTGGAATTTACGATGTGAGAATTGAGAGAATAAGAGGAAATCTTACTGATCACTATTCTCCAAATGAAAAGGTACTTCGCCTGTCTGATGCAGTTTATGGACAGACCAGCGTTGCAGCTCTTGGTGTTGCAGCTCACGAGTGTGGTCACGCAATTCAGCATCAGGAGGGCTATGCTCCACTAAAGCTACGCTCAGCATCAGTACCTCTTGCAAATATTGGTTCTTGGGTTTCTTGGCCAGTTATTTTAATTGGTTTATTAGTGGGTTCTACACCACTTGCCCAGGTAGGAATTTTCCTATTCACTTTTGTAGTAGCATTCCAGCTCATCACTCTTCCTGTAGAGTTTGATGCCAGCGCCAGAGCTCTTAGAATTCTTGATCAGGATCACATCCTTGAAGGGGAGGAGCACAAGGGTGCGACAAAGGTTTTAAAAGCAGCAGCTCTCACATACGTGGCAGCTTTATTTACTACAATTCTTCAGTTGCTCAGACTTGTTCTTATTGTTAACGGCAGAAGCAGAAGGGACTAGTGGTGAATTACTTACAAAGCTTGATAAAAGTTAATAATCTAGCTGATTTACAGCCTGACTATCCAGTGGGGACACTTGTGCTCACGGACAGCCAGGCTGTTGTTGATGAATGCGAGCTTAGGAATATTCCGGTGGCGGCCTACGAGCATGATGATGTGACGGGGCTTAAATGCCAGCACATTCTTTTGGATGTTGATGATGTGGATGATGAGGAATTTGAAAACATCTATCGCAGATACAGGGATATTCCCTGGGATATTGCCACTACGGAAAGGACCTTCATCAGAGAATTTGCTATGACAGATTTGGATGATTTGGTGGCATTATATGAAAAGCCTGGTATGACAGAATATATGGAGCCGCTTTTTGAGTACGAAGAAGAAAAGGCCTACGAAGAAAATTATATTGAGTATATCTATAAACTCTATGGTTTCGGAATGTGGTTGATTTATGATAGAATGACAAAGGAGCTTATTGGTAGGGCAGGCATCGAAGTCCGTGATACTTGCACTGTTGATAAACAGGCAGAAATGGGTTTTTGCATTACCTCTGATAGATGGAGGCAGGGACTTGCCTATGAGGTTTGCTCCAAGATAGTTCAGGTGGCCAGAGATGATTATGGCCTTACCAGTCTGATTGCCAGGTGTGATCCTGACAATATTGCCAGCAGAAAGCTTTTGGAAAAACTAGGCTTTAAATTTCTGTATTATCAGGAAGATGGCGATTGTAGATATTTTATGGAGATATGTTAGATGGATTTAAAAGATTATCAGCACGAAGTAGTAGTCACTGATGCGGGGCTTCCTTTCAAGCTATTTTCATTTGAGGGAGCTAGTGGCAATTATATTCGCGACAAGCATTGGCACCGCTCAATAGAGATTTTTGCAGTATGGGAGGGCAAGCTTGATTTCACTCTTCACAACAAGAAGTTCCCTCTTAGTAATGGAGAGTTTGTTATTGTTAACAGTAACGAGGTTCACAGCATTGTAGCACCAAATCCTAATAAAACTGTAGTACTTCAGATTCCACAGGATACTTTTGCAGAATATTTTACAGATGATCAGTTTATTTGGTTCTCACATGGAGATAGAGAGTCTGATCATCGCGTGTTTACACTCCTTCAGGAAATGTATCTGATTTATACAAATGGAGAGGAAGGAAATAAGCTTCAGGTTCTCAGCCTTTACTACGAGCTTTTGTATCTTCTCGTTACAAAGTATCGAAAGTTTAATGTTAATGAGGAGCTGGTAAAGAGCAATAAACAGCTGAAGAAGCTTTCCAGCATTACCAGATACATGAAGGACCATTATTCGGAGCCACTTTCTTTAGAGATGATGGCGGAGCAGTTTAATTACTCGCCATCATATTTGTCACGTATGTTCCAAAAGCATGCCGGTATCAATTTCAAGGATTACCTTTTAGGTATTCGCCTAGAGCATGCTGTACGTGAATTAGAAGAAACAGGCGGCCAGATTGTTGATATAGCCCTTGGCAATGGCTTCCCAAATTCAAAGGCATTCTCAAACGCTTTCAGAGACAAATACGGGGTATTGCCAAGCGAATACAGAAAGAACAATTAAGCCTTATGGTTAGAGCTAATTTGGATAATCATTGGGGTGTTTGATAAATAAAATATCTTGACGACATATACAAGTTATTGTAGAATCAGTTCAACTAAATAACATCTTCAGGGCAGGGTGTGATTCCCTACCGGTGGTATAGCCCACGAGCCTTATGGCATGATTCGGTGAGATTCCGAAGCCGACAGTATAGTCTGGATGAAAGAAGATTAAAGGTGCGTTAAGCGCATCAGGTTTGTTTATAGAATTATTATTAGGCTCTGAGATTTTTGTATCTCAGAGCCTTTTTTAGTTCTAGGGATGAACTATATTTTGCCTTGGAGTATTCCAAGGCATTTTTTATTATGGAGGCATTATGGAAGATAAAACTTATATGCTAAGAGCCTTAGAGCTTGCAAAGCTTGGGGCAGGATTCGTAAATCCGAATCCTATGGTGGGAGCCGTAATAGTTAAAGATGATGTTATCATCGGTGAAGGTTACCACGAAAAATATGGTCAGTTGCATGCCGAAAGAAACGCACTAAAGGATTGTAGAGAAAGGGGCAATGATCCTGCTGGGGCCACAATGTATGTAACATTAGAGCCTTGCTGCCACTATGGCAAGACTCCACCTTGTACGGAAGCTATAGTTGAAAGCAAAATCAACCGCGTAGTTATAGGCACTCTTGATGTAAATCCTGTTGTGGCTGGAAAGGGAGCTGACATATTGAGAGAGCATGGAATAAGAGTAGAGGTAGGCCTGCTTGAAAAAGAGTGTAAGAAGCTAAACCGTGTTTTCAATAAATATATGCTTTCGAAACGTCCGTATGTTGTTATGAAATATGCAATGACAGCAGATGGAAAAATAGCAACAGTAACTGGAGAATCCAAGTGGATAACATCAGATGAGGCAAGGGAAAATGTTCACAGACTAAGGAAAAATCTGTCGGGGATAATGGTAGGTGTTACTACCGTAATTACGGATAATCCTAGTCTGGATTGCAGATTAGATGAGCCTGCTGTAAATCCTGTGAGAATCATTTGTGATTCCCATTTGCGAACTCCTCTTAATTCTAAAGTGGTAGAGACAGCAGGGGATATTAAAACAATTATAGCTACATCTTCGGATGATGAAAAAAGGGTCGCTGAGTATGAAAAAAATGGTTGTGTAGTAGTTCGTGTTTCCCAGGATAAGAACGGGATTAATTTGAACGAATTGATGGGGAAATTGGGAAGTCTTGGAATAGACAGCGTTTTATTAGAAGGCGGAGGAACATTAAATTACAGTGCATTAGAAAGCAAAATAGTGGATGAAATACACATTCACATGGCTCCAAAGATTTTTGGAGGCAGCAGCAAATCACCGGTGGAAGGTCTTGGAATATCTGATATAAACAAGGCTATCAAA
>JAEEGL014756225.1_pt1 | contig 26200 bp, 17 predicted proteins | sample 9134231 | NCBI WGS metagenome assembly JAEEGL01 (sample SAMN16246548, study PRJNA631951) | gut metagenome | biome: gut microbiome; feature: rumen; material: fiber-attached | host: Bos | place: Iran: Karaj | collected 2018-10
GATATTCCACTTTACGTCGGTTGCTTAGATAGACAACTCAACGAAAACGCCTATATCTGCCCAGGCCTTGGCGATGCTGGCGATAGAATCTTTGGTACTCTCAAAGAATAATCAAAGCCAAACTAAAATCAGGGGTCTTCGCTATGAAGGCCCCTTTTGCGTTCTAAATTATTATTTCACCTGATGATCGACGATTCGACCGATAAAGATATAGTGAGGTGCTTTATCATCAAAGTCATAGAAGCGTCTTGCTTCCTCTGGTAAATCCTCAAGCCCCATATTGGTCGTGAAGAGTTTCTTGCAGAAGAAGGTTTCTTCTGCTTCCTTGTAGGTGATACCAAAGTCAGTAAAGACAGGATGGAGGTTTGTCTTTTTTACTTTATCGACATCTCTACCGGATTCATTTCCCATGATGGCGTGAATCTTCTTATCCTTAAAAAATGACACCGTGAAGAATTCTTCACGCTGTAAAAACTCAAATGTATAGCGGCTATCTCTAACAAAGATGATCACAACATCTTGAGCCCACAGAGTACCTAATGCACCCCAACCGATAGTCATACTATTGAATTTGTTTTTGTCACCCGCGGTGACTAAGGCAGCATCGACATGAAATCTCGTAAAAGGATTGACCTGATAATCTTTTTCCATAATATCGTTCTCCTCTTTGATTATATGATAAAAGCCTCGCCAAAGGAGAGACGAGGCTTTTATCGTGGGAGATAAATTCTAAATCCGTAAATCGGAATTATGCGATAGCGGAGAACTTAGCGCTGTAGATATCAACAACGTTTTCCGCAGTGAAGGTGTATTCACCAGCTGCAGTAAACTGGACAGAAAGGTTGTACCAGGTCTTGGTCTTGGAAGAGGAAATCATACCATCTTCTGGAATACCAGTAACGGCAATGGTACTAGCAGTTTCATCAGAAGCGATTAATCTAGAGGTTGGATAGACACCATCAACAGCACCACTACGAGCAGTGACTCTTAAAGACAAAGTGCCAGGAGCAGAAGCAGTAAACTTCATTTCTTCATCATTACTTAATTCAAAGCAGGAATAGGCAATTGGAGTATCGCCATTGATCTTACCATAGAATTTAGCAACGACACCAACACCGAAGGTATAGTTACCGATTTTGTGTTCAGCAGTATAGCCAGCATTATCGGTTGGAATGGCAAGTGTACCATTTAAGACATCTGGATCTTCACCAAGTTCGGTATAGGTAGTGATATCATCTTCCGTGACGGTGGAATCATAATAGAGTTTAAAGCCACCGATTGCATAAGCAGCATTACCAGCTAAATAGTAAGTACCAGCAGCTGGGAAGGCAAAGATATCTTCAGACCATAAGGCCTTACCATCTTCTTCACTGACAGCGAAGTTACGATAACCCATGGTCTTACCGATATTGGAATCTGCAGTAGCCTGGATAAGATAACCGCAACGTTCAGTTTCATTGGAAGTACCAGATTTCCACTTGACATAGACACGACCTGGGGCAGTAGCCTTGAAGGAAACAAGTTTACCTAACTTGCTACCAAATTCGGTGTTACCAGAAAGTTTGACCGTGGAACCATCAACTGTGGTCTTATCAGCATCGCTGGCATCGGATTTACGATGAACAGTGAAAGTATTATCAGAAATGGTCTTCTTATCTTCAGATTCAACTAACTTAGAACAATCAAGAGTATAATCAGCAACTCTAGCAAGTTCGGCGCTGACTTCAATATCAGCACTTGGCATAGTGAAGGTGTAAGAATTGTTTTCACCTTTAGTGAGTTCAACAGGATTCTCACCAGTAAAAGCGGTGACTTCCTTGACGGCATAATGTTCAATTGGAGTCACAACGACAGTGACAGTTTCACCAGCGGCAAAGGCAGTGCCGGCACCAGAGGTAGAACCAGTGTAGGCAAAAGTAGCATAAGAAGTGACATTCTTAGTTCCAATGTCAACAGTGGCGGAGCCAGTAACAGCATAAGTGGTGACCTTGACACTAGAATCAGCAACTGTGGATTCGACAGTAGAGGAAGTATCAACAACGGTAGACTCAGTGACACTAGAAGATCCTTCTGCAGACGAGGAAGGAACAACACTAGAAGTGGTTTGACCGCAAGCGGATAACGTCATCAAGGCAGCTAACGAAATAACGTGAAGTAATTTTGATTTCATATTTTTCCAATTTCTCCTTATATGTAATCGGTTACAAACATTATTAGGCTTTCAAATCTTGTATGCAAGGAAATAGCCAAAACTTTGTCCTCATGGCATAAAAGAGAAGTAGTTTGCTTTATTTTTACTATCAACAAATTTATGATAATTAAAAATTAAGGGGGAATATTGCATGAGAAAGCATACTCTGAATTCGATACTTTTTTCGCTTTCGCTGTTTTTAACTGGCTGTGGACCAACCACTATAAATGAGAACTCTTCTACGGCGGATAACAATTCCGTTTCTGAAACATCCAGTTTCCAAGACACGAGTCACAACTCGGCTTCTGATTCATCAGTAACAGTAGTCAAAAAAGATCTCTATGCTTCCAGTACAGGAACAAGAGAAGGAAATGGCAGCAAAGAAAATCCATATGATTTCATCACTGGTGTGAAAAACCTGACCTATGGTTCCACACTCTACCTTTTAGGTGGCACCTATCACTTTAATACCACGCAAAACATCACATCCTTGATCACCGCTGTGGAGATCACCGATCCAAATCCAGCTACCTGTGAAGAACAAAGAAGATTCATCATGCCAGCCGTCAATAATGGCAAACAAGACAAAGTCGTCTTCGACTTTTCTAGCATGGGCTTCAATTCTTCCAATAGAGGTGTCTCTTTAAACTCCGATTATTGGACCATTCAGGACTTTGAAGTCTTCGGTGCAGGTGATAACGGCATCTACATCGGTGGCAATCACAACGAAGTCAGACACATGGATGTCCATGATTGCTTTGATACTGGCATTCAGTTAGGTCGTAAACAATCCATTGACAACACCATCGAAAGCTGGCCTAGCTACAACAGCATCATCAACTGCACTTCCCATGATAACCACGACCCATCTGGTGAAGATAGCGACGGCTTTGCCTGCAAACTGACAACCGGTGTTGGCAATCTCTTTGATGGCTGTATCGCCTATAACAATGTCGATGACGGTTGGGATTTATATACCAAGGGTGATTCTGGCCCAATTGGCCCAGTCACATTAAGAAACTGTGTTGCCTTTAATAACGGCATCACCTCCGCTGGTATTGGCACGGCTAACTCCGACGGTAACGGATTCAAACTCGGTGGTGAAACCATCGCTGTTCCTCACGTTGTCGATAACTGCATCGCCTTTAACAATCTGGCTACCGGTTTTACCGATAACTCCAACCCAGGCACCATCAGAGTGACCAACTGCACTTCCTATAACAATGGTGTCAGAGATTTAGATGCTAATAACTTCGACTTCTGTCGTGACACTGCCACCAGCGTCAACTACTTCAAGAATTTACTTTCCTATTGTGATGGATATCGCGTTTCTCCAATCGATGGAAACAGAGCCAAATCCAATTCCAGAGATGAATACAAAGGAACGGTTTCTCACTCTGTCTTCTACAGCGGTTTATCCATGCTGAAATTCGATGGGATTCAGGATTGTGATTACACCTCTACCACTAAGTGTGGTACACCATACAGCGAACCAAATGGTCTTTCTCCATTTGTTTCCACCTCAACCCCTCAGCCACAAGCCACCAAAGATCATCCTGCTGAAGTCATCAACGACATTCACACTCTCTTGAGAGATGAGAATGGCAACGTCAAATTAGGTGACTTCTTAAGAATCAATCCAGCTAGTGAATTCTTCACACTGGGTGAAAACAACACCCCATTAGGTGCCGACTTATCTGGAGGTAGCAAATAATGAAATCTTCTCGTTTCTTAATCATGTTAGGTACTCTTTCCTTATTAAGCGCCCCTAGCATTTCTAAGTCCATTTCTCTTCCTTTTGCTCCACATCAGCAGACAAACGTCAACATCATCAAAGAAAGATGTGAACTCGCTTTAAATGAGATCACTTTAAACGTAGACCAGGATCAAGTCGTCGCTGACTTCCTTCTTCCTGTCACAGGTATCTATAACACCACTTTGACCTGGACATCTTCCAATAGCAATGCCCTTAACATTGTCCTTGTGGAAAACGACAATGGCAAAGCCATCCGTGCCAGAGCCAAAGTCACTCGCTTAGAAGCGAATACCAATCTCAATTTAACTGTCAAAGCCACCATCACTGGTCATGAAGAAGACTTCGCCCAGAAGACATTCAATCTGACCGTCTTAAAAGCCTCTGCTCCTGTCAGCGAAGATCTTCCTGCTGAATTTGTTGAAGACTTTTCTGATTATGATGCCGGTCTTGATTTAGGTGACTATTATGCTTATAAGCAGTCCGGTAGTGAAAACTTCCTTGCTACCATCGTCGATCAAACCGATACCAACTTATCCAACATCAACAATATGGTCTCTTCTAAAGCCTTAAGAATCACTTCTCAAAGACAATCCAGCGACACCAGATATACCAGAAAGATCAGCATCACCACTCAACAGGCTAAAAATGGTGCTTACCTTGAAGGCTATTATCTCTTTACCGGTGAAAGCAATGGTGTAAACTTTGAATTCTTAAATGGTACTAGCATCGTTGCTGGTTTATCCTTCAACCCAAGTGGTATGCATCAGTATCTTTCCGGTGCTTATACCAACTTGAAAGATGGCTATATCAAGGAAGGTATCTGGAATCGATTCAGAATCTCTTTTAGAGCATCGGGTTATTCCTTTATTTCCTTATACAATTATGCAACCGGAGAATGGGAAGTTGTCGGCTCTAGTTTTACTGGTTATTTCCCAGGCTATGGTTTTTCCTCTGGTAACAAAGGCGATATCAACGGCTTCAGAATCGTCAACCAGAAGGGTAAGAACAAAGGCTATTCCTATATTTCTGATTTAAGACTTGGCTTGACTGCCAGCACTGATGCTGAAGTCAATCCAAACAGAACAAATGGTATTGGTGAAATCACCAATTTCGAAAAGTCCGTCTTCATCAACGCCGATGAAGCCGAGACTCCCGATAGCATGAAGGTAGAAAACTTCATCGTTCATAACCGTTTTGATGACTCCGACACTTATACCTTTGAACAAGATTACACCATTAGCACCACCAGTACTGCCATCAGAGAAGAAGAAACCGAATATCGTTATCTCTTCACTCTTCTTGAAACCGGTGAGACAAAGACCCTCACCCAGACGGTCTATACGTATCATAGCGCTGATGCTGGTCAGTTGATCAAGTTCAAAGCTGGCGCGTTAAAAAAGGTCAGTGCCCAAAGTAGTAAAGCGACTATCACCTTAACAGGAAGCGTCAACCGCAACGATGGTAAACTCTGCTATGTTGTCTTAAAAGCTGGCGCTACTAAGCCAAGTGCGGCAGAAATCATCAACAAGACTGCTCTCACCGACTTAGTCTTAAGCGGTGAAGAAAATATCACCACTCGTGAATTTGCCCTCACCACTGAAGAATTAGATGTCAATCAGAAATATGATGTCTATGCCTTGCTTGTCACTACTTCTGGTAACAGCGCCATTGCCGAAAGTCTTGATATTTCCACCATCGTCAACATTTCCTCTTGTGAAGACTTCTATCAGATGGCTAACGATGTCGATACTGCCTATTCCACCTTCCGTTTGACTGCCGATATCGACTTTGCCGATTATTACTGGAATTATGATAGCAACAGCTTTGAATTCCACGGTAAGTTAGATGGCGAAGGTCACACCATTCGCAATTTAACCATTTCCTCTACCGAAAGCAGAGTTGCCCTATTCCCATATTGCTATGGTGATATCAGCAACATCACGTTTGAAAACTGTCAGGTCTATGGTGCTGATAACGTCGGTCTGATCGGTGGAAACATCTATGGTGGCACTTATGAAAACCTCATCTTCAAGGATTGTGTCACTTCTGTCGAGCCTACTTTAACCAGCGCAGGGGAGGGCTACTTTGGTGTCCTTGGCGGCCGTTGCAGAGGCGATGGTAAAATCGTCACTCTGAAGAATGTCAGCATTGAAAATATGCTGGTTGAATGTCCAAAATACTGCGGTTTACTGACCGGTGGCGTCGAAAAAGGTGTTGTCTGCAACATCGATAACATGTACGCCACAGGTTCTGTAGATACCGATGGTGCCGCCGTCGGTCTAATCGGTAGAAACAGAGGTAATACCACCATCAACAATCTGGTCTGCTTCTTAAACATCCTCAACGCCAAGAAGGAAGTCGGTGTTGTTACTGGACACAACAAAGAAGGCGCGAAACTTAGTGTCAACAACGCCATTCTCGATTTGAAGATTCGTATGATCACCCAGCCTGGCTACTTTGGTTCCTTTATCGGTTCACACGACGCTGCCACCAGTTCTTATTCCTATAAGAACGTTGCCTATATCAGTGAAGATTATTCCGATATCGCTGAAAATATCACCAAAGATATCAAGGCTTACGACGTCGGTAACAAGATTATCAGCCCTGAAGATGCAAGAGGATGGGAAGAAAATACCTTCATCAGAGACTTCAACACCAATTTGTTCTTCCAGTATGACTCTATCAAGAACAAACCTGTTCTTGCCTTAAGAAATGAAAGTGAATTATCTTTCACTCACGATCAGTTTGAACGTTACGTCGATGAGTTAGTAGAAGATAAACCAACTCAAAACCACTACTATCTCATCAAGGCTGGAAACATTCTTGCCCATCTTAGCAATGATGAACTATTCAAGGTTGATGCAACTAAGAAGTCGAAATACGATAAGTGCTTAAAAGATTATCAGGATCTTGTCACCAGCCTTCTTGCTGTGGTTGATGAAATCGGATTAGGAGACTAATAACATGAAAAAGAAATTGTGGTTTATTTTACCAGTTCTTGGTTTACTTGCCTCCTGTGGCGAGAATAGTTCCATCACTCCTTCTTCGACAGTTCCTGAAAATGATTCTTCCGTTACCTCTAATCAGATTGTCGATCGTTTTGATAAATCAACAAACTTCTATGCCATCGATATGGATTACATCATGACTTATGAGGGAAGCAGAGTCTCTACTGGTGTTGAATCCAAGAAAGTCTATCTTGGAAAAGATAAAGACGGTTTTGACGTCAAGGTCGAATTCATGATCGGTTACTTCACTTCCATCTCCTCCCTTGAGAATAACTCAAAAGAAGAAACAACCAGTTATAGCATCTATCATTCTCCAAACAAAACCTACACCCTCATGCCAGATAGTTCCTACAAGGTTCAGGATGCAAACCATGATATCAAACCATATCTCTGTCCATTCGATTTTGCTAAGTTGACCTCCATGGAAGAAGAACAAGATGGCTTTGAAACGATTGTCTCTGCTAAAGTTGCTGATGCTGATGTCACCTCTTTCTTAGGAAACAGCATCAAGGATTCTTCTAACATCACCAACATGGAATGTAGCCTTACTTTCTACGCTTCTGACGCCACGTTAGAAGAGGTCACTTTGTCCTACAAAAAGGGTAGTTATTCACTTCGTCAGACCTTCAGTTTTGATACCACCAACTCCCTTTTAGCACTACCTGCTTAAAACATCATTTAAATGTTGACTTATCTAGTACCATCATTTATAATTATTCACGCGAAAAATCGCGACTAGGAAAGAGAACTTTGTTCACACCTGACTGGATTACGTTCTGGTAGGTCAAATGCCTGAGCTTGCTTCGCAATAAAAACTTTGTCTTGTATAAGGTTTATGTTGTGCAGCTATTCAATGGTATTTAAACGGGTCTCTCTTTACTGGGAGACCCGATTTTTTTAAACATTCCATAGGAGGAATCAGCTTATAAACAATTATCAAGGAAACAACAACAACAATCGTCCACGTCCAAACAAGAATCAGAACACTGATCTTGTCAATGAAAGAATTCATTTCAAGGAAGTTCTCTTAATTGGTCCTGAAGGTGAAGCTTTCGGTGTCGTCCCGATGAAAGTTGCTCAGCAGAAATCCATCGAAGCCGGTATGGACCTTCTTTGCGTTTCACCTAATGCTAAGCCACCCGTCTGCCGTATCATCGATTATGGCAAATACAAATTCGAGAAAGACAAGAAGGCCAAAGAAGCCAAGAAGAATCAGAAGAAGACTGTCGTGAAAGAAGTTCGTTTCACTGCAACTACGGACACTCACGACTTGGAAACCAAAGCCAAGGCTGCCATTCGTTTCTTAACGGAAGGCAACAAGGTCAAAGCTTCCGTCTTCGTCAAGGGTCGTATGAGAAGCCGTATGGACATTGTTCAGGAGACCTTGAATAAGTTCTTAGCCATGGTTGCGGATAACGCCATCCATGAAAAAGAACCTGAGATGATGGGCCGTGACTACTATGTCGTGTTAAGTCCGAAGAAAAAGTAATAGAGGAGGGCAATTACTATGCCAAAAATGAAGAGTAAACGTGGTGCCGTTAAGAGATTCAAGTTCACTGCTAGCGGCAAGGTCAAAAAGTGGAACCAGAACACTTCCCACTTATCCCACAACAAGACCCACAAGATGATCCGTCACAATAGAAAAGCTAGATACTTAAATCCAGTCATGGGTAAGAAGATGACTGCTTTAGTCAGCAAGTAAAGAGAGGTAAGACACAATGAGAGTTAAACGTGGTACTGTCAGACATGACAAGCGTAAAAAGATTTTAGCCAGAGCTGAAGGTTATTTCGGTTCTAGACATAAGCTTTACAAGACTGCTAAAGAAGCCGTCATGAAGGCTGAAGCTAATGCCTTCAATGGTCGTAAGGAAAGAAAACAGGATTTCAGAAAGCTCTGGATCAGACGTATCTCTGCCGCCTGCAAGCTCAATGACATCTCCTATTCCCAGTTCATGTATGGCCTTAAGTTAGCCGACATCCAGCTCAACAGAAAGATGTTATCTGAATTAGCTGGTACCAACCCAGAAGAATTCAAGGCTTTAGTCGATACTTCCAAGGAAGCTATCGCTAAGGAAGCTAAGTAATTCCCTTTCTTAAAACTTATTAACGGCTCCTTCGGGAGTCGTTTTTTTGTTAAATCTAAAAACCAGGAGCAACGCTCCTGGCCTAGTTAGAATTCTTCTTCTTGAGAAACAGAGATGTGTTCCACCTGACAATTGTGGATACAGTCATGAACCATGCTCTTCCAGTCAAAGGAGTCTTCAATCTCATGAACCTTATCGAGATTTGGATGAGTGACAGGGTCTTTTAAGGTGAAGATTGTACAGCAATCCTCATAAGGACGGATAGAGATATCATAAGTGCCGATATCTTTAGCAATATCGATGATATCCATCTTGTCATAGGTGGCAAGAGGTCTGATAAATGGATGTTGACCAACTTCCTCAATAACCTGCATGGAATATAAAGTCTGAGAAGCAACCTGGCCGATGGATTCACCACCAGAGAGAACTAAATCATTATGTTTCCAGGCCACACCGTCAGCGATGCGAAGCATCATTCTTCTCATGATGGTAACGCAATAGCTTGGACCAGCGACTTCATAGATTTTACGTTCCAGATTGGTGAACGGAACGATGTATAGCTTGATATCAGGCTGATAATCATTTAAGACGTGAAGAAGATCATGAATCTTATCGATGACAGCCTGAGAAGTATAAGGTGGAGCAGCAAAATGGATGCACTCTAACTTGACACCTCTTTTCATCATCAGATAAGCGGCAACAGGAGAATCGATACCGCCAGAAAGAAGACATAAAGATTTACCAGCGATGCCTAAAGGATAACCGCCAAGACCCTTGATCTTGATACCGTAGACATAAGCGGCTTCTGGACGGATATAGACTTCCACGGAGATCTCAGGATGATGAACATCCACCTTGGCCCCAGGATTGTGCTTTAAGATATAGCCGCCGACTTTTCTAGAAATTTCATCAGAATGGATGGGGAATTCCTTATCCGCTCTCTTGGTATTGACCTTGAAGGTATGCTTATTAGACTTCTTATATAATTCAGAAGCCTCCAAGGAGATAGATTCCATATCCTTATTCACCGCTTTGGCAAGGGCAAAAGAACCAATACCAGCAACCTTCTTCAACTTCTTGCTGACTTCTTCAAAGTCTTCGTCGTTTAAATGGATATAGATGTGATCTTTCTTGATTTCAAATTCCAAGGATTTAAAATCGCGAAGGGCATACTTGGTGTTCTTTCCTAACAGACGGATAAAGTCCATAATGTTTTTTCCTTTGGTACCAAGTTCACCAAAGAAAACAATGATCATATCAGTATTCATAATTATTGTCTCACTTTAATTTCATCAAATAATCTTTTTAAGGTCTCAACAAATTGTTTTGCCTGATCTAGATTCTCTTTACCAGAGAAAGATAAACGAATGCCATTCGAAGCGATGTTTTCATCATATCCGGCGTTCTTCAACACAGAGGAATAACCAGCCTCTCTTGAAGAACAAGAGGATTTGGTTGAAACATAGATTCCTTCATTGGATAAAGCTTCAGCAATGACGCTTCCCTTATGTTCCTTTAGGGCAAACGCTAAGATAAACGGAGTGGCATCAACAGGAGAGGTGATGACAATCTCATCAATCTTACTAAGCTCATTTCTCAAGTAGTCATTGATGACTTTCGCGTTGGCTTTTCTTTCCTTTTGACTTTCTAAAGTCATACGTAGGGCAGTAGCCAAGGAACAATCAAGGTTGACAGCAGAAGTACCAGCTCTCAGATTTCTTTCCTGGGAACCACCAAGAATCTGAGGGTCGAGTTCGACATTCTTCTTTTTGACAAAGACACCAGAACCTTTTAATCCACCAATCTTATGACCAGAGAAGGTCATCATGTCATAGTCGGAATAAGATAAGTCTTCTTTGCCGATTGCCTGGGTAGCATCCACATGAAGCACGGCTTTGGAGTTCTTCTTGACGATTTGATAAATCTCATGCATCGGGAAGATATAGCCGACTTCATTATTTACCGCCATGATAGACACTAAGGAAGTGTGTTCATTCAAGGCGTTTTTCAATTGCTCCAGATTCAACTTACCTTCTGTATCATAATCGATGTAGATGACATCAAAGCCTTCTTTCTCCAGTTCTTCAAAGACATTGGTAACAGAAGGATGTTCGGCCTTGCTGGTAATGATTCTTTTTGCCCAGCCACGATTATGATAAGCTACACCTTTGATGGCTAAATTATTGCCTTCTGTAGCACCAGAAGTGAAATAGATGTCATCGCTACTAGCATGAAGGTATTTAGCAATCTGAGCTCTGGCTTTTTCAAGCACACTGGAAGAGAGAAAACCAAGACCATGATTACTAGAAGCATTAGCAAAATACTGGGTAGAGATCTTGTTATAAGTCTCTAACACCTCTTGGTAAGGCATGGTGGTTGCGGCACAGTCAAAATAAATGAAATCTTTCATCATGATACTTCCTGAATCTATGTTATTGATATAAAAATTTAATAACGCGCTCCATTATATAACAAAACCGGGTTGGATTACACCAACCCGGTACTAATTTTAAGCGCTTAGTTGACGCTTTGGGCGTCAAACGTCTTCACAATATCCAAAGCGATGGAACTCGCTCTGGAGAAATCGGCTTCATAGAACGCCTGCTCAGCCTGAGCAAGAAGAGTTCTTGAATCGATAAAGTCTTCACGATAAGCATTGGCATAGACAATGCTAGTCTCTGCTTTATCCGCTTCTATCTTGGTATTCTTGATACCATCAAGGAAACCATCAAGCAGGGATTTGAAGGACCTGAACTTACTGACAGCCAAAGGAACATCAATCGGTTTGGTGATGACAATGGCATTGATTTCTCTGATGGTCATGTAATTCTTGGTGAATTCATCTTTCAGAGAATTGGTATAGGCAGGAACATCGATTTCCGAAACCAAACCCTGAGCCTTCTTTAGTTCGACATAAGCATGTCTCAAGCCATTGAAGACCATACTGGAATCTTCCTTCAAGGAAGCAAGATAAGCGTCATAGCCATCCATGACCTGCAAGGCTTTGCTCATCTCGTTATCCATGTCAGTCATCTTCTTGGTGATGATGACATAAGGCTGACGAGCTGAAGTATCCAAGTAGGAATCAAGTTCTCTTTTTAAGATACCGATCGATTCAATATCGGAACGAAGCATCTTGATCTGAGTGACATACTTCTGGTCTAAGGCAAAGGCTTCCTGATAGGCGGGAAGCTGATTGATCAGACGAGCATAGCGTTTTTCAATGGCAAAGGAAGAATCAACAAGTGTATTCTGCTTGGCATAATAGGTATCCTTGGCTTTACGTTCTTCTGCAAAACTAGCAAGGATATCCGTGATTCTGCTTTGTAAGGAATCGATGCTTTCCTTGACATTACGAATATCAAGGACGAGCAATTTCTTTTGCAAAGCTTCGACTTCTTCTCGCATATCACTGACAATCTGACCGATCGCCATCTGGGCAACAACAAAGCCTTCATCCAGCATCTTGTTGTATTCCTCTAAGACAAGGTCAAGCTTCTGTGGCAAGACAGCGGAGACGGAGACTTCCAACATAGGAAGATCTTTCAAGACCTCTAAGACTGCCGTGAATAACTTATTGAGGTTTTCTAAGATATCCTTGGCTTTGACAAAGTCCGCTTCATTGGAATCTTTATCAAACTGATCAAACTGAGCTTCTGCACTAGAGAAAATTCTCTCGAAAGAAGACTCTAATGGTTTTAACTCAGTGACGTGTTCATCATAGAACTGATGAATCTGACGATACTTGGCTTTCACAGTGACGGCATTAGAATGCACGTCATTATCATCCTGAAGAATAGAAGTGAGGTCAGAATTGAAGTTGCAGACAGCAACCTTGTAATCCGAGACAACCTGTTGACACTCCGCTTCCACTTCTTTGTAATCTTTGTATTTCTTTTCGGCAACTAATTGATCTAAGGCATCAAGACTGCTGCATACTTCATGATCACGTCTGTTGAGAATGTCATCATACTGTTTCTGACGTTCACAATACATCGTGTAGAAGTATTCGTTGCTTCTACCAAGAACCTTTAAACGGCTGACCATATTGGCACAATCAGTCGTCAACTGGGTATGATAGTCATCATATGTTTTTCTCAGGTTAAGAGAATTGATCTTGAATTTTCTCTTATGCATGAAAATTCCCAAGAAAACCAGACAAACAACAATGAGAGCCCCAATGACACTGATCAGAATGATACCAATGGGATCCATTTTCGCTCTCCTACAGAAGAACTACTTCGTAGTTTCACGCTTGTTGAAAGTAGCACGAATCTTGAAGGTCTTCTGTTTGACACCTTCTGGTTCATTCAAGAGTTTGGTCAACATACGAACAGCGATGGAACCAACCTTGAACATATCGATAGAGAAGGAAGAAACCTGTGGACGAACGATGTAGGAATACTTAGAACCGATTTCAGCTAAGACCTGAACATCTTCAGGGATTCTCAGGCCGGATTCCTGAGCAGCGTTGACAATAGCAGCAGCCAAGGAATCTCTTGGAGCGACGAAGTAACCAGTTCTATGAGTCTTGAAGAATTCCTTCATGCCAGCATAGACGATACCATAGGAATCGTTGAACTGGAGAGTCTGGATATGCTTGCCGTTACTTGCGCCATAGTCGAGAAGACCATCGCGGATTTCATCAAGCATCTTACCCTGGTTGACAATGTCAAGAAGATAGACATCATCATTACCCTGCATAAGGTGTTCCTTGACGACATCCATGACTGGATCTTTGTATTCGATGATGATGGAGCCTAAAGCTTCACCTTCCATATCGTGGCCGACAACAATAAGTGGAATATGATAGTTCTGGATAGAACGGATTTCGTCAGTGCCGAGTTCATCATCATAGATAACCGCACCATCGACATGAGACTTGATCAAGGATTCGATCATCTGAGCGGCATCTTCCTTGGTTCTCTTGGTGACGAAGATAGAAGTGATATAGCCATAGATCTTGGCGATATCGATCATACCATCGAGCATGTTAGAAACATAAGAGTAACCAGTGGATGGGATCATGATACCGATGTTGGTAGATCTGGAGTTGGCTAAACCCTGGGCTAAAGCAGATGGCTTATAGCCTAATCTCTGAATGGCGTCATTGACAGCCTTTCTGGTCTTCTCAGTGACGTTGGGGTGATTATTGATAACACGGCTGACGGTAGCTAAAGAGACACCGGCGACTTTGGCAACTTCATAAATGGTCACACGGTCCTTGTACATTTTCTTGTTGTCTTCCATATTTTTCTCCTTGCTAAGTATTAAAATACTTAGTCTTACTTAACCAAATACAATTATAAATCATTTTTGTTTGTAATGAAACAAATTATGAAAATATTTTCAAAAAACACTGAAAAAGCCCATAACTATCGCAATTGTTATGTTTTCAGAAAGCGCTTAATCATTTTCATAGTTAATACTTTTCAGACTCTCTTGTATGCAAGTTTAGCCTACAGCCGATTTCTCTGATCAATCCAGAGTTTTTACCAAAATTGAAAAATCCTCTGCCGAAGCAGAGGATAGAAATTCTTACTTAGCTTCCCAGTCGTAAGTGACAACTTCAGCAACGAAACTGTTCTTATGACCGCAGACTGGACAGACAGGAAGTGGTTTTGGACCGATGTGGATATGACCGCAGATAGCGCATTTCCAGACGACTAGGACACCTTCCTTGATGACAACTTCTTCGCCCTTGAACTGCTTCAACAAAGCTTTATAACGAGCTTCGTGTCTGGCTTCAATCTTGCCGACCATTTCCATCTTGGTAGCAATTTCAGGGAAGCCTTCTTCTCTGGCGACTTTGGCAAATTCTGGATACATGATATTGGTCTCATAGTTTTCACCAGAAGCTGCATCTTCTAAATTGACATCGGTAGCTGGAACTTCACCGCCGTGAAGATACTTGAACCAAAGTTCGGCGTGTTCATTTTCATTTCTGGATGTTTCCATGAAAATCTCATAGAAGTCATCTCTGCCAGCCTTCTTGGCAACCTTGGCATAATATTCATATTTGGTGTGAGCTTGGGATTCGCCAGCAAAGGCAGCCTTAAGATTGGCTTCCGTCTTCGTACCTGCTAATCTCTTGAAATCTTCGTCTTTCATACAAAAGTTTCCTCCAATTGCTAACATTATAATATAGATTACGCAATTAGTGTTACTTAACGCTGGTAAAATATTATACTTGTGTCTATAATCCAAGATAGAAACCATTTACATATTCTCTATCAAGTCAAATCCATGACAATACTTTCAATTAGGAGTATGATAGTATCCTGCTATGAAACAAAAACACTTTTCTTTATGGCCTTATATCAAACCATATAAGGTAAAATTCTTTATCGCCTGTATCTGCATCGTGGTAGAAAATGCCCTGGAGATCTCCTTACCCTTCTTGATGGATATTCTTTTGACGAAAGGTATGAGCCATCATGGGGATGGCACATACACTTATGATGCTGGATTTGTCTTTATGATAGGTGGCATCATGATCGGCTTTGCCATTGCTGCTTTCCTTTTAGGCTTAGCCAGTGCCAAATTCACGGCCAAAGCCGGAAGAGGTATGGGTTTTGAATTAAGAAAACAGGAATATCAAAAGATTCAAAATTTCTCCTTCAAGAACTTAGACCATTTCCGTCTCAATTCCTTGATGACCAGAATGACAAATGATGTGCAGATCATCTCAGACACTTTTTGTTCTGTCCTTCGTCCTATTTTAAGAGCACCATTCCAGTTGGTCTTTGCTATCACCTTTGCCTTTATCATCTCCACTCAGTTATCGATCGTCTTTGCCATCGCTGTTCCTACTTTGGCTGTCTTACTTGCTGTGATCATCATTCTTACCAGACCTCAATTCTATAAATTACAGGCCTCTCTTGACCGCATCAACAGAACCACGAATGAATCCTTGACTGCCATGAAACTGATTCGTGCCAATGCCAAAAAAGACTATGAGATTGAAAAGTTCAATACGGTCAACAGCGAAGTCAAATCCATCGGTCAGAAAGCCTTAGCCTTACTTGCCACCAACATGGGTATCATGCACATGATGACCTATGTCTGTATTGTCGGCATCTTACTTATCGGTGGTCGCTACGCTTTAAGATATGATGATTACAACATGGCAAACCATATCGCGGCTTTCTTGTCCTATACCAATCAGACTATGGCTTCCTTGATCATGTTATCCAACGTCTTCATGATGTTTACCAGATCTAGTGCTTCTCTTTCTCGTGTCAAGGAAGTCTTTGAATGCGAAAACGAAATCAAGGACAACAAGAATTCCCTTCTGGAAGTCGAAAACGGTTCTGTGGAATTCAAGGATGTGTCCTTCAAATATAACGAGAATGCTACCGAATATGTTTTAAAAGACATCAGTTTCAAAATTCCTAATGGTCATTTTGTCGGCATATTGGGTGAGACCGGTTCAAGTAAATCCACTCTGATTTATCTGATGGAGAGATTTTATGACATCAACGAAGGTGAGATTTTGATCTCTGACCACGATATCAAAGAGTATTCTCTTCATGAGTTAAGAAATCAGATTTCCATTTCCTTCCAGGGGCCAAGACTCTTTACCGGAACGGTCAGAGAGAATCTCTTATGGGGAAATCCTGAAGCGACACAAGAAGAAATGGAACAGGCCTGCAAGATTGCCTGTTGCTATGATTTCATCGTCAATTCTCTTGATCACGGCTTTGACACGATGATTTCTCAAGGTGGCAATAATGTCTCCGGCGGTCAAAGACAGCGCTTATGTATCGCCAGAGCCTTGTTAAAGAAACCAAAGATTCTCATCCTTGATGATTCATTTTCTGCTCTAGATAGAATCACCGAAGGTCAGCTGAAGAAAAACTTGAAAGAATATCTTCCTGACATGACCAAGATTGTCATCTCTCAGAAAGTTTCTACCATTTCTGATGCCGATAGCATCATCGTTTTAGATAACGGTCACATCTCCAATATCGGCACAAGCGAATATTTAAAAGATCACGATCCTATCTACCAGGATATCTACAAGATTCAGACGGAGGGCTTAGCACAATGAGAAATCCAAAACATGCTGCTAATATCTCTAAGACCTTAGCAAGAGTTCTCTCTTACTTCAAACCCTACTGGTTCTTGTTAGTATTGGTCATTCTTACGGCCATCGGTACCGCCTTATCAAATATCTTTGGTACCTTCTTTGCCGGTAAGGTAACCGACCACATCCTCGACTATTTCAACCAAGAAAACAACATCCTGAAAGAGACTGCACAAAACACTCTGACTCACGATATCATCCTCATTGTCTCGCTTTATGCTGGTGGTGTCTTCTGCGCTTTATTCCACAATGAGCTGATGGTCTTTTTAACCCAGAAGGTGCTCTATCGCTTGCGCAATGAGTTGATGAGCAAGAAGCAAGAACTTCCTATCTCCTACTTTGACACCCATACACACGGAGCCATCATGACGCTCTATACCAATGATATCGACGCTCTTGTCAACGCCTTAAATGACTCCTTAGCCAATATCTTTGTCTCTGCTACCAACATGGTCGGTACGATTGTCTGTCTTTTTATCATCAATGTACCATTGACCCTGATTGTCATCTTCTTCATCATCGTCATGCTCGTCTTTTTATTCGTCAATGCCAAGCTGAACCGAAAGTATTTTGTTCAGCAGCAGAAAGCCTTAGCTGATGTCAACGCAGTAGTAGAAGAGGATATTGCTGGTGTCAAAGTCATCAAGGCTTTCAACCATGAAGATGATTCCTTCCAGAAATTTGAAAAAGCCAACATCGAATGGCGAAAAGCAGCCACCAATTCCTTCTTCAGAACCCAGGTGACCACACCGTTTTTCGTCTCGATCAGTTATCTCAACTTCTCCATCTCAGCAGTGGCGGGTGTCACCGCCTTATGTACTGGTTGGGCTGGTGCTTTGACCTTTGGTGGTCTTCAGTCCTATTTAGTCTTCTGTCGTAACGCCTGTCAGCCATTTAATTATTTCACCCTTCATCTCAATAACATCTTAGCCATGACGGCTGGCGCTGAAAGAATCTTTGCCTTCCTAGATGAAAATGGCGAAGAAGATGACGGTAAAGTTGAGCTGGTGAAATTAGATGATCACAACGACGATTTTACCAATCGTTATGGTTGGAAGATCATCCATGAAGATGGAAGTGAAGAAATCAAACCATTAAGAGGTGTCATCCAGTTTAAGGATGTTCACTTCTCCTATGTTAAAGGTCATGAAGTCTTAAAAGGCATCTCATTTGAAGCCCATCCAGGTAAGAAAGTCGCCTTTGTTGGATCAACCGGTGCTGGTAAGACAACCATCATCTCTCTTCTTGCTCGCTTCTATCCGATTGATTCTGGCAGTATCACTTATGATGATATTTCTATTTATGATATCAAGTTGGAATCCTTAAGAAGAGCCTTATCTATGGTTACTCAGGATACCCACTTATTTACCGAAAGTATAGCGGATAACATCCGCTATGTCCGTCGTCATTCCACCTCAGAAGAAATCAGACAAGCCGCAGAGAAGTCCCATGCGGATAGTTTTATCCGCCGTTCTCCACAAGGTTATCAGACCATGCTTTATGATGATGGCTCCAATCTTTCTGAAGGTCAAAGACAGCTTCTTGGTTTGACCAGAGCCACCTTAAATCAGCCTCCAGTCATGATTCTTGATGAAGCGACATCCAATATCGATACGAGAAGTGAACTGCTCATTCAGCAAGGCTTGAATGACTTGATGAAGGAGAGAACTGTCATGGTGATTGCTCATCGACTTTCCACCATCCGCGATGCTGATGAAATCATGGTTCTTGACCATGGCATCATCATTGAACGCGGCACTCAGGATGAACTGCTTGCCTTAAAAGGATCCTACTATGATCTTTATACTGGCAAGGTGGAATTAGCCTAAGGAAGTTCTAGTCTTTATCTCTATTGCTCTAAACTATTCTGGTTCAATAAGAAATCAAAGATACTGATTACAAGGATTCCATTTTCTGTAATCCATGGTTTTTGGTTATCTTTTACGATGATGATTTTCTTGAAGTTATCCGGAATGTTCAATAGCGGACGTTCCTCTTGAGTCGTCTTTTCATGTGTCGGAAGAGATAATACAGATTGAATATAGTATTTTCTATTGAACTGATTGCAGACAAAATCTACCTCAGTCTGTTTCTTTGCATCCCCTTGTCTAACATTCACAACACCGACATCTACGTTATATCCACGGATTAGCAATTCATTATAAATTACGTTTTCCATGATGTGGGTTTCTTCCTGTTGTCTGAAGTTTAACCTAGCGTTTCGTAACCCCACATCGGAGAAATAGAACTTGAAAGGAGTTTGAATGTACTTTTTCCCTTTGATATCATATCTTTCTGCTTTTTCAATCAAGAAAGAATCTTGCAAGTATTTTAAATACAAGGAAAGAGTATTGATCGACACGTCTTTCACACCGTTGCTTTGAAAAGTTTTCATCAGTTTATAGGGATTGGTCAGGGAACCAATCGATGATGCCAACATATTCAGTATGGAATCGATGATGTCGATTCTTTGAACGTTGTTTCTTTCAACAATGTCGCTTATATATGTCTTTTCAAACAGCTGTTTTAGATATTTTGATTTTTCCTCACCACTTTCAAAGGACAAAACCCTTGGTAATCCTCCATACACAATATACTCTTCCCAGGCTTCTTCTTTGCTACCTTCAAACACGGAGTAGTATTCCGCAAAAGAAAGAGGAAATACTCTGATTTCATCACCACGTCCCCTGAATTCTGTAATGATATCCGAGGATAAGAATCTTGAATTGCTCCCAATGACATAAACATCTAAATTTTCAATATGCAGGAAACCATTGAGCACCGATTCAAAATCATCAACCTTTTGAACCTCATCCAATAAGAGATAATACATTTGATCATCAACAATCAGACTTCTGATGTAATCATCTAAAACATCGGGATCGAGATATTTTTTATTTCTGCGTTCATCAAAATCTATTTTGATAATATGGTTTTCACTAACACCATGTTCAAGCAAATATTCCCGGAAAATGGGATCCAACAAAAATGACTTACCACATCTTCTGATTCCAGTGATGATTTTGATAAGCCCATTGTTTTGCTTTTTGATCAACTGATCAAGATATAATTCTCTTTTGATTCTCTTCATACGAATTCCTCACTGAAAATTTTTTCCGTTTACGGACAATGTTTTCAATGTAATTTTACATTACAGCCAATTGGAAATCAATAGATCCACTGAAAATTTTTTCCGTTTACGGAGGACATTTTCAGTGAATCATTTCTATCTTTTCCATTCAATAAGAAATCAAAGATACTGATTACAAGGATTCCATATGCAGGAAACCATTAAGCACCAGGGAAGACAAAAGCCTCGACTGCAGCAGTCGAGGCATCTGTTAATCGGTAATATCTACTTTTTCCACTTCCTTGATCCTAGCCTCTAGGATAGAAAGAAGAATCATATGAATTTCTTTTCCAGGCATCAGACGTTCGATGTTACGGCGATAGATATTTAGTTGTCTGATGTATTCTGGATCATCGATATCCTTCGTCTTATAATCAATGATATCGATATGATCAGGATAGACCACCAACAAGTCGATTGAACCATTGGAATTCAGTTCCGGATCATAATAGGAATATTCATGATAGAGACTTGCTTCTTCAAGATGATCAAAGATAGGTAGATGTAAGACGGCATCAATCTTCTTTTGATCGTTGACATCCTTAATGAAGGAAGTATCCTTAATAACAAAATCAGATAATTCAAGATAGGCGTGGAGTCTTGTACCATAATCAAGGGCTTTGATTTTTTCTAGATCCTCATCATCATTGAAAGCTTTACTTGCTCTACCCTTCTTGATAATCTGCGTCGTAAATTCGATAGCAGAATCATCTACTTCAATATCAGGGGAGACATAAGCCTGTTCTTCTTTTGTATCATCATCTTTGACTCTGCTAGTATCATAGCGGAAGTCCTGAATCACTTTTTCATCATAGACGATACGAGCAAAGTTATCTTTCAAGCCATAGACCGCATAAGCAAGAGCGACAAACTGATGTACGGACGTATGTTTGTCCTTATCAGAAATCAGAGCCTGAATCTCATCCATTTTTTCTTTGGCAAGAGTTTCAATATCAGCATTTGGATACACCTCTAAGAAATCATTTGTTCTCTTGACAGTGAAGTCCTTCTTGAAGAGCACACCTAGGAATCTTGCTTTTTTATCAATGCTTTCTACAGATAGGATAGAGAGCATATGCGTCATAAATTTTTCTTCTAAGGCTTCCACTTGTTTTGTGAGATTAGCAAACAAATCATCCTTCTTACCAGCAAAAGTGGCATTAAACGCTTCTAGTTCATCAGCTGAGAATTGTTTTATATCAATCGTACTATGGCAAATCTTGTCATATCTCTGTAACTGTTGGTTGAAATCATCAAGTTCATCAGCAGTGATGACTCCTTCATCCAGCATCAGCTTCTGATAGATATCTTCCATCTTTGGATAGTGGTAGACATAATCCATCATGTCATAGAGGTTTTCTTTGCTATTTGAACCAAGTGTCGCTCTATCCTGATTACCAACGATATATAACCCTTCCTTGGCTCTAGTCAGAGCGACATAGAAGATACGTACATGCTCGTTGATTTCTTCAAAAGCAGAACCTTCATCCATGTAATAGCTAGCGTTTAAGACATTGGCGGAATGCTCATCATAGACATAGTATGGTAGAACAAGGCCTCTTTTGAAAGAGAGATTACAAGCGAGTTTATGCTGCTTTGATCCACTTAAGGAATTAAAGTGAACGGGCATATAGACGATCGGGAATTCTAGGCCCTTAGACTTATGAATCGTCATCAAAGATACCGCATTTTCTAATTCTGTATCTGTTTCCGCGGCAATCTCGATGCGATATTTGGAGATGTTCTTGAAAAGCTTAACAAAGTCTTCAATCCCCTGACCGATTGACTGTTGGGCAACAACAATCTGATAGAAGGATTCAATCTTGTCATTGTTGGATACAACATCTCCAAGATAGACCAAATCATCCAAGATATGGAATTCTTTAAGGAGGTCGAGGAAAATGACGGCCAAAGCAGTTTCCTTATGGCTATGAGCAAACTCCTTGGCTTTGACCATGATAGGATCATTCCATAAACGAGAAGTATCTTTATCCATCAGGATTTCATAGATATGATTGTCGTCGTAGCCTTCTTTGATACCATAGATATAACTGCGGGCAACAGACATGAAGAGATGACGAACGTTATCTTGAATCTCACCGGTTTTCTCCTTCTGAATCAGGCAAGAAATCAAAGCGATAAGAGACTGTAACAACAAGACGGCATTGATTTGTGTCAGATGTTCCTCAGTGACGATATTCAAAGGAACGTTGGCTTCATCAAAAATCTTCTGATATTCCGAAAAGTTCCCTTTTGCTCTGGTGAGAATCGCAAAGTCAGAATATCTAGCGTCACGTGGCTTGAAGGTATTTCCATCAATGATCTGGTAATGATTCTTGATTTTTTCTTCAATATCATGAATGATGGCATCGATTTCTCTTCTGGTGTCAGAGGCATAATCGATACTATCAAAGGATAAGAATCCTAAACCATAGAAGTTTCCATCAACTCTGGTTCTCTTCAAAGCTGGATCATGATCAAGACGCTGAGCTCTGATGGGCTCTTGATTCTGATCATAGGTGGTTTCATTAAAGGAGATACCACCATGACTCTTGGTCATGTATAAATCAAAGATGGCATTGATCGCATCAAGAAGTTCAAAAGAGGAACGGTAGTTCCAGTTCATTGAAATGACACTACCCTTGCTTGGATCTCTTTCAAAGAGTTCCTTGCGGTCCATGAAAAGCTGAACGTTGGAATTGCGGAAACGATAGATGGATTGTTTCGCATCACCGACGCAGAACAAAGTTGCTTTTTCGGATAAGGCGTTTAAGAATGTCTCTTGAATATCATTGGTATCCTGATATTCATCGACTAAGACATACTTGAATCTATCCTTGATTTCTTTGGCAGCAGAAGCATATTTTGGTTCCGTTAAAAGCGATAAGGCAAGATACCCGATGTCAGCAAAAGTATAGGCGTTGGTCTGAAGTTTGTACTGATCAAGGCGTTGTTTCATCTTTTCGACGATTTCAAAAATCAGATGAATGTCGTCCTTAAAAGAGATAATCTTCTCATACATTTGGTCTAAATCTAAACCATACGTACCGACAAATTTCTGATAAATATTATCTTTAATGAATTCTTTTAGTGGACTATAAAAATAACAATATTCCGGTGATTTTTTACCAGCATCTTTTTCAATGGCACGCCACTGTTTCGATCCGTCGAACAACAGCTTAGTCTCCTCAAGCGTGAATAAGTCATCCAATTTCTTGAAGAATTGTTTATTTGGCGTATCTAATACATCCAAGAAATGCTGATATACTTTCTTGGTGATGTCACTAGCAAAAAGTTCTACATCCGTATTGCGACCAAACTGATAATAAGTCGGATTACCAAAAGCGGAAATCAACAAATCAGCATCATCAAAAGAATCTGTCCTGATATTAAAGACAGCCTTGGAGAATTCTAATCGAATCTGTTTCTTATAATTTTCAACAATACCATCAATACACTGATCAAAGAAATCTCTGCTCAGGAACGATGCATCATAATTCTCTATGAATGTCTTTCTCTTGGAAGGAAGAAGTTTTTGTAACTCCTTGTCCACAGAGAAAACCAAAGACTTCATGAATCGGTCATCCGCCGGGCAGAACTTGGAGAACGTGTTATAGATTCTCTCTGGTTCATTGACATAATATTCATGTAAGACTTCATCGAGGATTTCAGATTTCTTTGCTGATAAAACATTATCATCAGCAACGGTCAGATTATCCGGAATCTGTAAGATAGAAGCATACTTCTTGGCAAGATAGGCGGAGAAGGAGTCAAAGGTCTGAATATGAGCAGAGACAATTTCTGCTGATTGTTTGCTATCAGTTCCCTGATGATCTTTAAACTGCTTGATGATTCTTTCCTTCATTTCAAAGGCAGCTTTATTGGTAAACGTCAACACCAATAAAGAGGAAGGTTCAATTCCTTCATAAGCAACAAGATGATAAACCTTATACGATAACGTCTTGGTCTTACCACTACCAGCACCAGCAGAAATCAAAATATTCTGCTTTAAAGGAGAGGTGACAGCCTGAAGCTGACCAGGATTAAAACCTTTTAATTCTTTTTGTTCTTGATCAGTCATTGGAATAGTCCTCCGCATCATCAGAATCATCACTACCTGTAGATTCCTTGCCCGTCTGGAAGTGGGTATTTATTTCAGAAGTGAGATTTTTGATATCGGTCTTGGCATGATAACAAACGTCCTTATAAGGGCAATATTTACAGAATTCATCTGAATATTTGCCCGTCTTTGTCGCCGTTGGCGCAATATCAAAGAGCGAATTCTCAATCGCATCAATATTCTTCTTTGTACCAGCAATCGCATCTTGGATGAATTCTTCTAACGTGTACTTACGTCCTTTTGAAATTAAAGAACTATTCTCAGTATCGGCAGAGAATGAGCAACCAAAATCGCGATAGTCACCTTTCTTCAAAGACTTTTTATTGTTTTTCGAAATCTTAACCGCTGTAGAATCAAAACTTTCAACATAATCGAAATCATTATAGGCAATACCAGCATTACGCATCTTTTCGGAAATAGATTTTTGGCCATAGACTGTACCATCACTAGTTGGAATGCCATTAGCAAAATAGAGATGCTGAATACCAAAGCCACCAAAATGATCCGTGCCATTATGGGTATATTCCTGATTTTGTTTCTGTTGCAAAGCAAGATAATAAAGAGGTAACTGTAATGATCCACCTAAGAACACCTTTTCGAGTTCAAAGGTTCCACTAGAACCAGATTTATAGTCCGTGATGGTGTAATACTGCTGACCGCTTGCACCTTTGGTATAGATAATCTTATCAATCTGACCAGTGAATTGTGTTCCTGCCACTTCAAAGGTGACATTCTTTTCTGCTACCTCACCGGTGATATTTGAGATATTAGGATCTTTTTGAAGGATGGCGGTCTTGACGACATCTCTTAACCACTTCTTGATAAAACGAATATACATCTTCTCTTCATCAGTGATGAGATGGTTATCGCTTTTTGCGTTTTCTTCATACTTCTTTAATCCATAAGCAAACGCTTCATCATAGGCTTTATCAAGATTGACATAGTCTCTAGTGAAGATATCTTCAAAGACACCATGAATCAGATCTCCACGATACGCGGCTAGCTTATCATTATCCTTATCCCCTTTGGATAAAGATAAGACCCGTTCAAGATAATAATAGAAGGGACACTGGAAGAAGGTGTTCATGGAAGTAACACCATATTTTTCTCTTTTTGCAGAATGATTGATTCTATGATAGGAATGATCATAGCTGCGATAGATGTCATCTGGTTTGCTATGAAGAATATCCTTGTAATAAGAATCAAGCAATTCTTTGGCCTTGGTGGTATAAGAACCAAGTGGATTATGCTTTTCAGGCTTACTAGATTTCCACTTCATTTCTTCTAAGAACTGAGAAGCATAAATCTTATCCTTCAGATGAAGAAGAGCACGACTAGCAAAAGCTAAATGATGATAACAGATGAAGTTGAGTTTCTTACGGCGGTCCAGTTTGGTCTTGATGTAACTAGGATTGACACCGATTCTTTCTAATTGCGCATCAGGAAGAAGATTATTATCATCAAATTCCTTATAGAAATCATCATGTTGGAAATTGGTGACATAAATCATATGTTCAGGATCATCGTCGCCATCAAAGAATAATTCATTGCTCAAGCCAACACCTTTATCTTTATAGGTATAATTCATGGTCTGGCTAGATAAGATTTCCATCAAGGAAGAATAAGCAAAATCAAAAGATAAAGTCTTCAACTGATATCGTTCGATGATAGATAACACCTGGAAAAGTGGGGAGTTCTCTTTGACTTCTTCATTCCACTTGAAATTCTTGTTCTTGAAGAAAGTAGATAAGGCAACAGAGACATCCTCAGAAGAAATGAGAGGAAGTTTCATGTTGGTAAAGACATCAATTCCAAATAGACC
>JAEEGL011887831.1_pt1 | contig 26199 bp, 23 predicted proteins | sample 9134231 | NCBI WGS metagenome assembly JAEEGL01 (sample SAMN16246548, study PRJNA631951) | gut metagenome | biome: gut microbiome; feature: rumen; material: fiber-attached | host: Bos | place: Iran: Karaj | collected 2018-10
ATTGTTAATTGGAGAGTCTTAAAGAAGTATTCTGAAGCCGTCAAAGCGACCTCAAAAGATTTCCTCGCTTTCCATATCTTTTTGTAGAGGTCGGAAATACCGACTTGCTTAAACTTCCCCTATTATATCAAAGATTTTTGGCCAAGTCAACACTATTTTTGGACTTTTTTTGACTATTTTTGCCCTAAAATGAATCCACCCCTGTTTAACAGGGGTGGAGATTTTACTATATATTATATATATAATATATACTAGTCGTTTTTACGCTTTTTTGCCTTAGCAACTAGGTAGAATACACCGAGAACGATCGCAAAGACAACGATAAATACTAGCCATACCGGGCAAACAATCACCATCCTCTCTACTGTAGAGATTTGATCAAAGATTTTTACGGTATGCTTTACGTTAAAGATACCAACGGCTGGGAGTGAGCAGGATTCTGCGTGATATTTCTCTGTGTCTGGAATAACTAAACTCTTTGTGACATCTTCTTCATTAGTACAGATTTCTTCACTAGAAAATAGTGGCCACACCTGAAGAGTATACTCTGCCTCGGTATGTATGTTACCAGTGTTCTTTACATAAGAAGTAGCCTCAAACTTAGAACCATCAAACAAGAAGGCTGGAACGTTATTTTCGATGATTTCACCAGTATCTCTAGTTTCACCAGCTACTTCAGCATAAATAATTGAGGCGACCTGGAATACATTCTGGATACGAACACCTTCAATATCATTAGTTTTACTATCATCTTGCGTTACAAGAAAAGTAGCATATTGACCACCACCTGCTACATCTTCAGGTACATTGATCGTATAATAAACCTTATTGGTAGTGTTCGGAGATACAGTCCCCGTATGATTATTGATGGTAATCCAATCAACGATATCATTATAGCCATTTCTTTTATCAAAATCCGGTGACTGATAATCTGTTTTACCATCTTTCCCCTTATTTAGACTATACGGGGCTACAGACACGGAATAATCAACATCCATAGTATTCTGATTGGCGCCAGTTACGGTTATATATCCATTATATGTTTCGCCAGGCATTAAAATAACCTTATTGGTTGATGGAGATACCACTAAAGATATCATATTGTCTTCTGCCATCGCATTAGAAAACATTGGCAAAACGCTAGCAGCCAAAAGACAGATTCCCACCAGCAATGTTTTTAATGTTTTTTTCATTTACCTCCTTACTATCAATCCATTATATCACACGAAAAACCTTTATTTTCGTATATCTTTTTCAGCCCATCAGTGGAGAGACTTTTAATTTTATTAAACTCGCTCTGTTCAATGTAAAACAATTTCGAAGTTACAGAATTAATATCATTTACGTTCCCATATAGTTCAATTGTAAGCGTACTGCCATTTTTCATAAAGTTTGGCGAGAAGATGTCTTGAGCAATATTGTTCTTGCCAAGTAAATCATTATAAGCTGCATGAATAAGTCCACTGGATTTTCCTGTAATATATTCGCTTTCATACACGCCGGTGTATTTAATAGATAGTTTATCCATCTTGTTATTCTTTGTGATGATGCGAACCTCATGTTTTACGGGGTTAGCAGAATAGCCAGACTTAAAGAAGGACTTTTCGTCGTTACTGTTAGTGCAAACAACAGTTTTTTCCTCATCGCTCTCTTCGTTTGTGACGGTTCTAGTTTCTCTTCCAGAGCCAAGAATTAAAATTAAACCAACGATTACGGCAGTTATTAAGACGACAATTACGATACTAGTCGCAAGCTGGCGCCTAGTTTTTTTGACAGAATTAGACATTTTTACCTCGCATATTTGACTCTATTTTATCATATCTTAGATAAAAAAACAGCCCCGAAGGGCTGTTTATTTCATTCTCTATATTAAAGAGAAGTTGACAATGTATAAGTCACTTTACCGGTATAGGTATCAGGAGCTTGGTTTGTTCCAATGTATACCTGATATTGTGGCTTGAAAGTGATATCAGTCGTGCTTGCTGAACCACTGAGAACAGTAGTTGAAGATGCTGGAATTGCCTTATATTCATCATAGCCAGTAGCAATTGTACCACCAGTTGCGTCAATCTTGAATGCCCAGCTTGAGGTCTCACCAGAAGTTGCAGTACCAGTTGCAATAGCAGCACCGGTGCCAGTTGGATTCATAGCAGTAATAGAAGAACCTTCGCTAGAACCAATAGCAGAGACAGTCCAAGTACCGCTTGAAACGTTGCATTCCATTTTGATTGTTGGGAGAGTTTCAGTACCAGCATCGGTAACACCAAACTCATAACGAGTCCCTGGAACTGCGCGATCTTCGCTAAAAGTACGTCCAGCAGTGTCACCTTGACCACCGGACCATGATGCTTGCCATGTGCAAGACTTGTCAACAGTCACCTGTACAGTATCAGTGAACGAGTCGGCAGCAAATACGCCGATAGCTGGCATAGCTGCTGCAGCGAGGCTAGCACCTGCTACTGCAATTAAAGATTTTTTCATATTTATCTCCTTCCACTCTATGTGGAAATATTGTTAATATTTTTGTTTTAGGTGTAATGACCTTATACATTTCTCATTATGCATAATTTTTACAGAAAAGTCAATAGTTTTTATGCTTATTTTATAAAGTTTTCCACAACCCCCATATCTAGCGCGCTATATCTAGCGTACCAGCTGGTCTAACCAATTCTCAAAGTCACTATATGTATTGTAGGCTGGAGCATCTTCATCACTGTCAGCTTTAAGATAGGAGAGCACTTTTCCCTTTGAAATCACCGCTACAGACGGATAATACTTTACATATTCTCCCAAACTATTCTCTTTTACATCAGAAAACATTATTCTAAAAATCTGGTATCTTCTGGAATTAGAATAAGTCTGGGCGAATTCCCTTACATTACCCGCAGTCTTACAGCCGCCTTGATCTACCATCACAATAAACGATTTCCCTTCGCTTACCATCTTCTCATATTCTTCACTCTTAATATCTTTTAATTCCAAGTGACATTTGTTCTCGCATCTATATTCTTCGTCGATAATCGCAACACTCGGTCCAGAAAACCATCCACTTGCCGCGCCTACAAACAGAACTCCTCCAACCACCACCAAAATCAGAGCAGCGATAAGCCCTATAATCGTCTTTTTGTTAGATTTTTTCTTGCCACCCGTCATTAATTATTCCTTAGTTAGATGATCAAAATCGATATCGTGGTAAGCCACCTTATAAAAGTCATATTTAGTCTTGCCATCATCACCAGTACGAGCTACTTTTACACTATGTTCACCGTTATAATACCAGTAGCCACCTACGTCATAAATCTTTTCTGCATCCCAACCGAGTGAAACAAGCAAGTTCTTCATCATACCAGCATAGCCACCGCCACCACACATCAAAAATATTACTTTGTCTTTCGGGAAGAGCGCCTTAATAATATCATAAGACTCCTTGTAGTTTGCCTTGTAGTTTCCTTTTTCCTCTGTAAATAGAGTTGGGCCAGTATAGGTATTTCCCACCGCAGCCGGAAGTCCAGTCACATTTACTATATATGGCAAAGGCACCACCTCAAATCCTTCCACAAAACCAGAAATATAAGAATCACCGCCAATGGCCTCATAATTTCCTGGATCATTTAACATGCGCATATCACGATACACTGAGTCAGAACGACCAAGATAGTTGTCAATCGTAGACTCATTAATATTCTTATCAATACCTAGCTGCCCACGCTCACCTTCAGATAGCTCTGGTTTTGGAAGAGTTGAAAGAGCAGTATTTGGAAAAGCGAATCTACCAAGGCAAAAGACCAGCACCGCAATTAAAACTACACCGATTCCACCCCACGTAAAATATTTTTTCATATTACCTCCAATTACTTTTATTATAGCATAGGCTCGTCTGGACAGGTGGCCAAAATCCCCGCAATTGCTTCCTTTTCGGCAGCCGTCACCCAAAGGCCGTATTTATATTTTACAGATACTTGTCTCGCCACATACGCACAACGAAAACCTTTGTTAGATGGCAGCCACGTAGCCGCATCACCATCGGACTTCTTGCCGTTTGCGACTGCGTCCACTGCGAGCAGATTCAAAGGATCCGTCGCAATTTTATATCTAGTATCTTTATCCATGTACCGTGCGCCCTTTTGCCACGCATCAGAGAGTGCCACCACATGGTCGATTTGTATGCCTTTAGAAATCTCATCACGAGAAGAAAATACTAGATGCTTACCCGTGTAAGGTTCGTCATATTCACCAGAAATCACATTACAGCCATCTAGTACAGCCGAGTCACCAAATTCCCTTTTGATAATTTTTTGGCGGAGATTACAGCCGTCCACTGTAGGCCAGCCATTATAAAACTCCTCACGCGTATAACCAGTTTTTGGTGCGCGTCCCTTTACCTCTAATAATTCTAGTCCTTCCGAAGCCAAGGTCGCCCCGCCAGTTGGCACCAAGATTTCCTCATCCCCCGCCAAAGCCTCACTGCCACCAATATTCTCTAGTCTAGTAGAAACCTGCTCGTAACTCTCAGGGTTTGCAAACACAAAAGTAGCCACACCGGCTAGTGCTAAGATAACAATTAAGAACCTCCGCATCCTAAATGTCATAACCAGATTATACCATAAAAATACCCCGGCCGAAGCCGGGGCAAAGTCGTGAGAAAAGAGTTAGAATATAGGATTAGCGATTAAAGGAACAATTGCTACTGCAACCGTACTCATGGCTTTGATAAAGATATCAAGGTCTACACCAATAACATCCTTATTGGTATCACCAGTCGTATCACCAATAACCACTGTCTTCTTTAATTCAGTCAAAACGTAGTCACGTATCTGCGAGTACGAATAAAAATCTTCGCCAAGATGTTTGAAATGCTTGCAACATTCATCTGAAGCGATTTGTTCCTGCGTAAACGAAAGACCCGTTGCTTTAAGTACCTGTTCGGGACCCACTACATAAAGACCAGTTTCAACAAGTTTTTTGGCATTGTCCCATGCACCACCAGAGTTTCCGTGGAAGATAGCTCTAGGGATTGCAATAAGGATTGTACCAATTATCATACCGCCAACAAAGTTTAATCCAAGTGGCTTACCCAAAACTAAAGGTGCAGCCAGTGCAACCATAGACGGAAGAATCATTCCCTTAAATGCACTCTTACTATTAATCTTAGTACATTTTTCATATTCGGGTTTGACTATTCCTTCAATTACACCCGGAATAGCAAGCTGCCTCATACCTTCCGCCTGCAGGATCTTTGCACCAAAGATAGTTCTGCCACCCAGCATTCCTTCAAACTGAGGAATAAGAACAGCACCAACTAAACCACCAACTAAAGCACGTACATTAATGATGTTGAGTACAGGGTTGAGTGGATCCGGTGAATAAGAACCAACGTAAGAAACCATCAAGGAAAGTGCCGAGAAAGCTGCCGCACCAATTGCAAATCCTTTACCAATAGCTGCCGTCGTATTGCCAACTGCGTCAAGTTTATCCGTGATTTCACGCACATATTCTTCGAGTTTACATGACTGTGAAATACCACCCGCATTGTCGGCAATCGGTCCAAAGGCATCGATTGATACCGTTGTTGCTACAAACGAAAGCATACCAACAGCCGCAATCGCAACTCCGTAGAATCCGCAGAAGAAGAAACTTACCAGAATCGAAATTCCAATCAAGCAAACCGGCAAAAGTGCAGATTTACTTGCGTTTGCTTCACCGAGAGTGATCAAGAACGGAGCTCCATCGAGAGCCGCGTCAACTAGTGCTCTTACAGGATGGTAATCCATGGATGTGTAGTATTCGGTAATCTTGCTTATAGCAATACCCGTAACTATACCAAGAACCATCGGGAGAAATGCCGAAATCCAGCCAAATCTAAAAGCGCTGTTTAAAGTAACATTTCTAAATACGAAGAAGCTACTAAATCCGCCAATTACAATCGAAAGTAATGCCGAAGCATAAGTTGCAATATTAAGCTCTCTAGCAGGATTCTTACCAGCCTTATGAAGAAGTGCAAATGCTAAACCGATAAGGCATGCGAGAAGTCCGCCGCCAGAAAGAACAACCGGGAACATAGCCATTGCTCTAAATGTTGCTATATCGCCGTTATACATTAGCCCAGCTATCATAACACTAGCCGAAATTGTAGCCGCCGTAGATTCAAGCAAGTCTGATGCGTTTCCAGCGATATCGTTTACAAGATCGCCGATAAAATCGCAGATTGTGTTTGGCATCCTCGAATCGTCTTCGGGGAAATCAAAAATGTTTTTGCCAACAAGGTCAGAAGAAATATCTGCCGGTTTCGTGAAGAGTCCACCACCAGTACGGTTAAACATAGCTACCAGTGAACAACCAAGCGAAAACGTAGTAACCCATGACACATGTGACATTACTGTTGCGTGAGTAAGCAGTCCGGACCCTCTAACTGTAGGGTCGATACCACTTATTAGGAATATTGCACATATTCCAAGAACCGTTACTGCTTGTACCGGTATTCCGATTGCTGCACCACCAAGAAGTGCTACCTGCACAGTTTTACCAATATCCTTGGTAAGTTTAGCTGCCCAAGAGACCCTTACGTTACCGTGCGTACCAACCTTCATGCCGAAAATACAAACGAATGAGCTCGCTACAGCACCCGCTACAAACGTAATTCCACCCCATCTCTCAACAAAGAGAGTAACGAAAAGCGAGACTACGAATACGGCTATAACTACCGCTCGATATTCAATTTTCATAAAAGTATTCGCGCCATCTCTAATAATCTTAGCGAGTTCTTTCATTTCTTCAGTGCCTTCTTCACGTTTCATCAGTGAATTGTAGCAAATCAAAACGAAGACAAATGACAAAAAGACTACGCCAAGACAGCACAGGATGAGTAGTTGAGTCATATAACCTCTCCTTTCTCAAATTGTAAATGTACAACTAACCACAAAAAATGTGGCAATATCTTTTCCCACTTGAGGTGATTTTACCACATTTCCCTTATAAATGAAACCTTATGCGGATTCTTCTAACCAATAATCTTACTTGGGTTTTCATAAAGTACCTTGTTTAAATCTGCCTCTTTGTAATGCTTTGCTAATTTTTTCTGAGCCAGCAAAATATCGTCTGTACCACGTACACGATGAATGTCGCTGCCAAAGGCAAAAATCATATTTTCTTTAATCATACGACGCACAGTTTTCTTGGCGTTCTTACCGTACTGGCCAATAATGCTGCCAAGATTACACTGGAAAAGCACACCCATCTCAGCGAGTGGACGCAGGATTTCAAAATTCTCTTGCACAGTGGCATATCTTTCTGGATGTGCCAAAACCACCTTGTACCCGGCGCGGACAAGCTCGTCTAATATACCTTCATAATTTGGATATTTACCGCTAAGCGACAACTCCACCAAGAGATAAGTCGTATTATTTAGAGCCGAAACAGTCCCAAGTTGATGAAGCTGGATGATATTGTTGTTAATATAAATCTCATTTCCAAGATAAAGATTGATATTAATCCCGGCTTCACGAGCACGCGCACGCACCGCGTCAAGTAGCTCATAGTTTCTACGCCTAGAAGAAGTATAAATTGTTTCCTCTACATAATGAGGAGTTGCAATTACATCGGTCACACCCTGCTTTGCTAATTCGTTCAAAATATTGATGCTATCCTCAATCGTCTTGGCACCATCATCGATGCCTGGCAAAAAATGTGAGTGAAGATCAATCATTATTTTTTAGATTCGTTGCTGTAGTAATAACTATAATACTTAGATGAAGACTTGCGGTCTACAGCATTAAATACAATACCAGCTACCTTAGCGCCGACCTTTTCAAGAGATTCTTTGGTTGCGATAAGATCATTTTTACTTGTTGCACCGTCGCGGGTTACAATCAAGGTTTCATCCATAAAGCTAGACAAAATCACAGAGTCGGCGAGACCGCCAATAGGTGCACCATCAAAGATTACGATGTCATATAGTACACGAAGAGCATCGATTACTTTCTTATTCTTCTTGGAAGCTAGAAGTTCGCTTGGGTTTGGTGGATAAGTACCACAAGTAATCACATCAAGATTGTGTATTGAAGTACCTTGAATATATTTATCAAGGTTCTTGATATTATCGGTAAGAAGGTTAGATAGACCATTCTTGTTTGGAAGATCGAATACCTTGTGTACTCTACCTTTTCTGAGGTCACAGTCTACTACAAGCACGCGCTTGTCAGCTTGTGCAAATGACATTGCAAGGTTTGCAGACACAAAGCTTTTACCTTCGCCAGCATTGGTACTGGTGATAAGGATAGTTTTTACATCATCATCCACAGCGGTAAACTGCAAATTAGTACGAAGGCTCTTGATATTCTCAGAAACAATCGCCTTTGGATAATCACGAACTACAATCTCAGAAGTTGGGTTCTTGTCTTTGATATCGCTCTTAACTACAGTACCAGCAATAGGAAGACCAATGGTTTTTTCGACTTCATCGTTGTGTTTGACGGTATCATCAAAGTAGAATTTAAGGAATGCAATACCAGCTACACCAAAGATAGCAATCGCAAGAGCGAGAATGATATCACGAGATGTAGTGTTGTTGGCTGGAGCATCTGGCACAGCTGCAATACTTAGCTGGCTAACGTTATCAAGTTTGTAAATATGAGAAATCTCATCCATAAATACGGTAGCAAGCTCGTTTGCAATTTCTGCAGACTTAGCAGGATCAAGATCTCTTACAGAAATAGATAGAATGGAAGTATCCTCAACAGGTTTTACAGTAACGTTCTTTAGAAGGTCCTTAGAGGACATACTTAGCTCTTTATTTTCAATTACCTTATTTAGAACTAGCTCAGATTTTGCAATCTCAGAATAAGTAGAGGTAAGTTTTTGGCTAGCATTAATATCATTAAGAGTTGCAGTAGAGTTATTAGCGCTGTCAGACTTTGCAATTACAACAGTCGTTTTTGCTTGATAAACTGGCTTTTTCACACCAAGGTCATAGATAAGAACACCAGTAACGGCTACAATAATTACAGCAACAAAAGCAATGATATATTTTTTGAGATAATTAAAATAATCTTTAATGTTGATTTCTTCCATATAAAACCTTTTATATATTATATCATACTCTAATGGCTTTGTAAACTATAATGCCATATATTCCGCAATTTTTGTTTTAGCAGAATTTAGAGAATCTGGGTAGGTAATCATTACATAAAGTGGTCTATTTGCGCCCATACTATATGTAGGCTGGTAGGAACCAGCACCATTCACATAGATAGACTCAACTTCCCACTTAATGCTCTTATCAAGTTGGAGACGGATAAAATCGGTAATATCGTCACGGGAAAGTGAAGTTTCAAACGAATCTGCCGCAATGTCTAAAATGCTAGGAAGCTTCAAAAGATAGTCACGAGAAGATGAAAGCTTAGCGATAATACTAGCAATCACCTGTTGCTGGTTTTCGCCACGGTGACGATCACCAGTAGTGTAAGACTTACGCTCTCTAGCAAAACGAAGAGCGCAGTCGCCATCCACGTGCTGAGTACCTACCTTATAATCGCAAAACTTTTGCTTGCCTTCAACTTTTAAGTGTAGGTCCTTATCAGACTCAATTTCAATACCGTCAATTTGATCTACAATCTTAACTACCGTATCAAAGCTTACCTTTGCAGTGTAGTCAATCTTTGTACTAAGAAGGTCTTCAATCGTGGTTTTGCTCATATTAATACCGTAAATACCAGCATGAGTTAACTTGTCTTTGAGACCAGTAGTACCATGAAGCTGTACATAAGTGTCGCGTGGGATAGATACTAGAAGAATCTTGCCCTGCTTTGGATTTACTACAGCAACGATATTCACATCAGAACGAGCCGTAGCCTTAATGCCGCTACGTGAATCACTACCCGAAATATAGAGTACAAATGGTTCGCTAGAAACATCTTTTTCTACGATTTCAACATTTTCGCTCTCTAACTCTATCTCGAATGTATAGATAATAGTAGCGTTCTTGATTGCATTTTCGGCCTCTTCCTTCATTGCATTAATGCGATCAGATTCAAGCACGATAGCATCAGAAATCTTACTTTTTAAAACGCCGGTAATCGTGTCGACGTCATCATAAAAGGAAGCTTCGTGTTTCACTTTTTCCTGGAGGTAATTCTCGGCACTTCCTGCCTTTGGATCAGATTTCAAGTAGCCGATGTTTTTGTCTTTCAAAGTTTCTAGGTGGGTGATATTACTTTCTGAAAGAACCAGCACACTATACTCTTTAGTCTCTGGATCACGCTGAGTGATTTTGTTTAGGAATGAGTTAAATGCATCAGTAAAGCGAAAAGCCACCACGGAGCCAATAATACATAGAATAGAAATAGTTGTACAAGTAATCTTGGCAGCTCTTGATGGGTTTTCTTTCAAGAGTTTAATGGCACTAAGAAGAAGTAGCGCGATAAAAGCCGTAGCAAGAAGAAATACATCGCGACCATTAATAATGTGCATACTCACTAGCGAGACAATGAATAGTACTGAAGTAATAGCCTGCACAGCTACAAGACCGATACGGAAATTACGGCCAAGATTAATTTGTTTTTTTGCTGCCTTTTTCTCCACCTTCTTTGCAGCTGGCTTTTTTGCCACCTTCTTCTCTGTTGTCATATTATATTAATAATAGCATTATTTTGATTATTCGTCAATTTTATTTGCTCGTAGTGAGGTTAACATTTAAATTGGTGTGCGGTAGAATTAATTCAAGTTAGGTTAATCTCTCTTCTTACGAGGAGAGATTTTTAGTTTGATCGTAACTTTTACGTTTTCGACTTCGACACGAATTAGTGGCCTTTTATAATTCTTCTAATTGCCAGGAAGTTTTTCTTCCCAATTATTCTTGCCACGATACGTTTAATCTTCTTGGTTTTCTTTTTTCTATTTGATAGCCAAGATTCACCATACCAATGAATCGAATATGTATTATCCGTGATCTTCATTTTGTGAGTATCATAGTCGAGTGGAGAAAAATATTCAGGTGGATAAACTATAACGCCATTCTTTTTGTTGGTTTCAAAAAGATTTAAATCTTTTTGAAAAAACTCTTTCAAGGCATTTGTGTTTCTGATTGGACATGGAGTAGTATCAGGTTTTCCGTTTTCATCAACAAAATGTAGTCCTTCATATTGCTCCAACATTTTCTTTACACTCTTGTCGCCTTTTACTGCGCCGAAACCTAAACCAGTATTCACTTCCTCGCCGTCACTACCATAAAAAGCATTATTAGACAGCACATCATCAATATTCTTTATTAATTCAACATCAGTATCAAGATATACGCCACCATTCTTATAAACAACCGCCAACCTGGCATAGTCGGAAACAAATGCCCATTTCTTCTTTTCGTATGCCTCTTTCACATAATCATTAATATTTACATCAAAATTAGTTTCGTTCCATTCTTTTATTTCATAATCAGGACAATACTTTTTCCAGCTTTCTATACACTTTAATACCAGCTCGGTCTTTTCTCCGCCGCCAAACCAACAATAATGTATAACTCTTGGGATCTTTGCTTTATTCATTTGCTACCTCCTTTTTACGGCAAAGTAGATAAACTAGTACCATACAAAGAATGTTTGCAATCAATCTAGTAGTAAAGAAGTTATTCGTCATGAAGGCAAGTATTAATGAAACTGAACAAGAAGTATATAGATAGATGTAAAGAAGATTGTTTTTGTCGTTCATCACTCTTTTATAAATACGGCCACTAATAAAACCAATAATCAAAGAACCGAGACAAATACCGGACCAACCAAAATCAAGATAAAAATCTTTAAACAAAGTGCCAGTAGTTAACCAACTATGCTGCAGACTAGAAGACCAAGATGATTCAATTAGTCCATGGTTTGGATAAAGAAAAGAGGTTAGCCCCAAAGACTCAAGTATTTTTCTTAGTGTAAAGAAACCGCCACCGATACCACCAGTGCCAATATTCGCTATATAGTAGAATAAGTTCTCGAAGTTATAAACAATATAAAGGTATGGCTCTGTCAAAAACGCGAGTGAAGAAGGTATTTGCATTCCAGATGCCGTATAGATTTCTTTGCTCGATGCGTACATACCAGAATAGACAAAATTATAGAAAACATAAAAGATACCAACGACCGCTAGAACCGTTAAAATGACGTATCTTGCTTTTAGTTTTATACGTTTTCCTTTTAGGTTATATAGAATAAGCATTTGAGCTAAAAGATAGAAAATCTGGAATTTGTTTGAGGTTGCCACCATCATAAATAGAACCGCAATTAACATCAAAACCGTAGCCTTACGACTAAGCGACTTTTCATGGAGCCTATCAAAAATGATTAAGAATGACAAAGAATCAATCAGCATATAAAACAGGCCGATACCTTCCGCATAGTACGAATCTCTATCTACCCTACTAAACAGCGGTGGGGCACCCTTAATCGCCCAAGTCGCAACGAAAGCACAAACGACTACTCCAAATAAAATGAAAATAGCACTTTTAAGTTTCTTTTTGTCAACATTAAATCTAGACTTAGTCGATTTAAACAAGTTCGACTTTCCTAGCCAATCCCCTAATAGAAACGTTGAAAGAATTGCAAAGATAAAAACAATTGGGAGCATCCCATAATCATGTTGCATTTTACTAAGGTCAAAAGAAGTGATAAAAAGAGTGGACAACATCACAAGTGCAAACAAATTAAACGGCTCAAAAATATCTTTCTTCTTGAATTTAATAAAGAAACCTAGGAGTAGTAAAGCGACTAGAGAAGTAAAGAATAACATCTACAAGGTCCTCCCTATGTCACTTTTTAGTTCATGACAAAAATTTAGCCCTGCTTTCATTTTCTTGGTGGTAGAATTCTCTTTCCCAAACAAAACAGTTTTTAAAATCACCAAACGTACACGATATGTTTTTTCAAATGCTCGGTAAACCCTCTTTTGGTAAGAAGTTCCGTGAAACTTCTTTGCATACATTAATCCGTTCCTAAGCAAAATTTTCATCTTGTTGTAATTATTGTTTTTTGCCTCGCTCGCGCCGCCAAGATGAATCAAAGAAACATCCGAAATAAAGTAGCAACTTTTGCCGAGTTCTTCTTTCATTTTTTTGCAAAGATCCATATCTTCCGTATACATGTAGTATTCCGCACTAAAGCCACCAATCTTTTTGATGTCTTTAGTGGCAGCAATAAGTTCTGCGCCAATCATCCAGTCTACATACTTATTCTTTTTTGCTTTTGAAAAGCTAGGAAACTTTTGTTCTTTAATAAAATTTGGGAACAAAACTGGGATACGATAATTCGTAAAAACAATATCAGAAACAGTCAAAAAATTAAAAGTCGAAGCCTGCAATGACCTATCAGCATTTAACAGTTTACAACCAACGATCCCAACATCTTTTTTATTCTTAAGAACATCAATTGACGGTTTAACTATATCTTCTAGTAGAACTGTGTCCGGATTAAGGAAACAAACATACTCTGTATCAACCCATTCAAGAGCTAGGTTATTACCTTTTGCAAATCCAAGATTTTCCTTACTCTGATAAAACTTCAGATCTTTGTATTCTTTCTCAAGCTTTAGCTTCTCAATGCCGTCACTAGACTGATTATCAACAATGATTACTTTGAAGTTGTCACAAAAACTATAGATACTATCAAGACAGTTTTCGATAATATCCCTATTGTTCCAAGTAACAATAACGAAAGTAATCCCTTTTTTCATGACAAAAAACTTTTTCATATTTTATCTTATTTTTGCCCTCTTGTCAAGTATAGTACTCTTATATTGACTATTCCTGTAAATTAAGGTATAATAATATCAATATGCAGGGCGTGTCAAAAAATGCTAAAAAAGATGATTTAAAAAGGGCTATTTTTGACGCTATCTACCAAGCAAAATACAAAAATTGCTTCTTTACATATGAAGATAAATTGAACATCAGCAAAATGCTTAGCACACTGAATAAAGAAGAGCGCATCTACTCAAATGGCGAAATTGACTCTTTTTTTGAGAAATATGTAAAAACAAACAATCTTAAGCCTTCTTTTGCCAAGTACAAAGCAAAAAACTTAGCAAAAAGAGTTAAGTGCCATTTCGTAAATCGTTATTATTCAATCAAGAAATCTTCTAGCAAACGTAAGTATAAAGCAGCTGACAAAAAGAGCGACGCCAAAGCAAAATATATCATAGAAGAGATTTTTAAGGATCATAAAAACGGCGGTTGTACTTTTTATACGGGCATTATCGATCAAGAAAAAGTCTTTATTAAAGGACGCGATGTATTCAAAACCTATCTTCAAGAAAAAAAGGCTTTGAACTTACTCAACCCAGACAACAAGAATACTCACTACTTAAAACTTTATAAAACAATTCTCCCAGACACTGTTACCCTAGAATATTCTTCATGGAAGCCATTATCCGAATCAACAAAAATAAACGATCCAAAACACTTCCTTGATTTCTTATACAGTATTCTTACCGACTTTGATAAAAATGGCATTGTCCACAGAGACCTAATGCCGCAGAATATTCTTGTTTCAGACCAAAAGAACCAAGAGTTTAAAGTATTCGATTTTGGCTTTGCTGTAATCAAAGGCAAAAACCCACTTGAAGGAAAAAAGCTAAGATTCTTTATTGAAAAAAACTTGGGCTATCCTTATAAGCCATACGAGTTCAAATGGGACGACGCATATTCCGCTTTGCTTATCGCCGAAGAATATGTTCCAAATCTTTACCAAAAGTTCCCAAAAGAAGCTAACAAAATCATCAAACTAATCACTGTGGAGAAATAAAATGAAACCTGAAATACACTTATTTATAATTTGGCAAAATGCGCGCAACAAAGAAAAAGAGATTATTCAAGACATTGAGAATAGTTTCAAAGTACTAAAGCGCATTGAAATCACCTGGTCAAAAAGAAATTTCTCCAAAAACATTTCTCGTTTTTATGGCAAAAACTTGCCAAAGTGGTGTCACAAGGAACGCGAATGCGGGCGCAGATCTTTTGTCCTTCTAATTATTGAAGATGAAAACCCAAAATACGAATACAGAAGCACCACACATGGCAAAGATATAGTCAACGTAAATATCTTTGACAAAAAATCACTTTATCGCAAATGGACCGGTGGCGGTAGCAAAGTTCATGCCACCAACTCTACAGTTGAAAGCGACCACGACCTAACACTTCTACTTGGTGTTTCTATTTATGATGTCAGAGACCGTTTGATCGATTTGCCAGACCACCATGAAGGCGACCTCGCCGGTGCAAATGGCTGGGAAAGCCTTTCTCAAATGTTCTATGTGCTAAACCATACTATGAATTATGTTGTAATCAGAAACTACTCTTATCTTCCAGATTCTTTCAAGACCGACGAGCATGGCGACATCGATCTTTTGACAGACGATTACAAAAACATGCAATACACATTAAATGCTAAACCAGTTTATGTTCAAAAGTACCGCGTGCATCATGCCGTAAAAATTGGCGGAAAAGAAGTTCGTTTCGATTTTAGACATATTGGTGATGGCTATTATGACAAAAAATGGCAACAACATATTCTTGAGCACAGAGTATTAAACTCCCACAATATCTATATCCCAGAAGCAGAAGATTATACTTATTCATTAACTTACCACGCACTCATTCACAAACGCGTTATGGCGAGTGATTACAAAGAAAAAATTGCATCTCTATTTGGCACACCAGAAAACGCCTTACAAGAGCTCAATGCATTCATGGAGAAACGTGGTTACAAATATACCGATCCTTCAGACTTGTCAGTTGTGTTCAATGCATACAAAGTAAATGCCGCTAGATCTACTAGACGAAAAATCAAAGATGCTTACGGCGCCACAAAAAGATCACTCAAAAGAATGGTGGTAAGGAAAAAGAATGAAAGCTAAAAGGTCTATCTTTAGCAAGACCACATTAAAAAGACTAGCAAAAAGCCAAACAACCAGAAACATTGGACTTTCTTTTGCCATTAAGTTACTTGGTACGGCCGCTGGCTTTTTAACGAGCATCATTCTAGCCCGCAAAGCAGGCGCATCCATTGTTGGTACCTATAGTTTGGCAAGCAGTATTATTACCCTCGCACTTGTATTTGCTAAATTTGGATTAGATACGACCCTCATCAAATACATTTCCATTTCTTTCCACGGTAAAAAAGGTGGCGATATCAAGAAAACCATGTGGTATTCCTCAATTCTTACCTTAATCACGTCCTCTATCGCCTCCGCCATCATAGTTGCGTTATTGTCATGGCTTTCAAACGATATCTTCCATAACGAAAACCTTACCGCAATGCTATTTCCAATGATTTTCTCCGTGTTCCCTCTTGCGATAGTCCAAATATTCGTTGGAGCCTTCAAAGGCATCAACCTTACCAAAACCGGCCTATTCTTTGAATCTACAAGCTTGCCACTTTGTTTTTCTACAATTCTAACTGTAATATTCTTCCTATTCAAAAAAGAAGTTGGTTTTGAAGAGTTAGGTATATTTTACCTATTTGCATCGTTAATTTCATTCGTTTTATCCGCCATTATTCTTCTATTCAAAATATCAAGATATAATGATTCCTCTTCATCCGATTACTCATTTAAGCCAGTAATAAATACTGCAAAACCACTACTACTCGTAAACTCTACAAATTATCTTTTGTCCTGTGCAGACACTATTATGCTCGGCATCTGGTGCTCTTCAGACTCAATCGGTGTATATAGCGTTGCCACAAAAATCACGACTTTGTTTTCCATGATTATGTCTATTATTAACGCAATGCTTGGGCCAAAATTTGCAATCATGTATCACGATGGCAAAATTGACGAGCTCAAAGCTGAGCTAAAAAAGACCAGCAGAATTATGAGAACTTTATCGCTACTTTTAATTATTGGTCTTGCCTTAATGTCATATCCAATTCTATCAATATGGGGCAAAGACTTTGCCGCCGCATGGCCAATCTTTGTGATTAGCTCGGTCGGACAATTCTTTGTACTTGCAAAAGGCCCAATCGCCGTTCTTCTGATGATGTGTGGATACGAAAAAGTTCACCGCAACAACACACTGATTTGTGCTATTTTAAACGTAATTCTTAATGCCTGCCTTATTCCTCCATTTGGTATTTACGGAGCAGTTATTGCAACAGCAACATCTCTTGCGGCCAAGAACATCCTAACAATGATCGCCGGCAACAAAATCTTCAAAAACAAATAGTTAGTCTTCCACACCAAAATCGATGCGGCAAATTTTTTCGGTGCACTTTTTTAGAAAGACCCTAATAGGAGAGGGCAGATAATGTACGACCCCCCCCCGGACGTGACAAATTATAGAATTCTTCCTAGATTGAACTGGTCTATCTGCAAAAACAATTTCTGGATTATCCTTTTTTAGTTTACGATAGTTAATTCTATCCCATTCGCCCTTCGTAATCCCAGCAACAATATTTAGGTAGTTCTTTCTGACAGCCAAACGATCCGTATAGTAAAAATCTTCTTTTTGATATAGAAATCCTTTTTCAAAATCAAGGTCAGTTTTAAATTTCGACAATTCATCTTTTACAAAACGATCACTTGCAAAAAAGGCAGCGAAATTATGACTATAACGATCAAGATTATTAATGAGTCTAAGATCTTCGTTAAATAGTTTCTCTTTTTTATAGTTTTTAACAAAGCTCAGTGAACAATACTGAATCTTGTTTTCTATTAATGTGTTAATAATCGACTGCAGCTTTTCATTATCGATTCTTTTGTTCATAAACATATCACCAAGAATACAAATACAATTCTTTCTTTTGCCTATCGCCTTAACAATACAATCAATTAGAGTTGCTTCCTCTCCACAATAAATCGATTTTGTATCTTTAAGACTAGTCTTCTTGCCGGTTACGGAAACTACTGTGTCATATGGACAATCAGGCCAATTCTTTTTTAGCATTTGTAAAAAGTTTTCAACCACATCAATGTATTTAGAATGGGTTGGGATAATAATGATTGGTTTGTCCATTATGCGCCTCTCAAAACCGTTTTATACAGCTTATTTCTTAGCATATTAGGCATCATAGAAGACGCTAGTCTAATACATACGTTTTCGAAGTATTCTTTATATGAAATATACCTATTCTTCTTCAGGGCTTTTTCAAATTTTATTGTCTGCAAAAGGTAACCTTTTCCACCTCTACGTCCAACCATACTCTCGCCAGCACGCACATTTACCAAAGATTCTTGGATATTATAAAAACTAAAGCCCATTTTGATCATTCTAATCCAAAGATAATAGTCTTCAAAACCTTTCATATCTTGGTAGTTTCCAGCCTCAATTACTTTACTCTTCTTAAAACAAACCGTCATATGATTCATCGGATTACGACGTTTACTATATTTAGCAATTTCATGCTCAGTCTGTGGCACCTTACGAAGACCAAACCTATTTTTCATTATCTCATCATATTCGGTTATATTTGAACCAAGAACGTCTACATTGGTTTTTGCAATTACGTCTAGCTGTTTTTCAAATCTATCTTTCACGCAAAGATCATCCGCATCCATTCTAAAAATAATTTCATTTGAGCATTCAAGTACACCATCGTGCAAGGTCAAGCCAAGACCACGATTATTTGCAAATCTCACAGTTTTGATAATGTTTGAATATTTTTTCTCATATTTATTAATTACGTCGTCAAGTTCAGGAGTGAGCGGGCCATCAGCGCATATAACTACTTCGTCTGGAAGAATTGTGTTTAAAAAAACGCTTTTAAGAGCTGCATCAAAATACTCAGAAATCTCTTTTTTATATACAGGAATCAGCACTGAAAACTTTTGTTTTGTCATTTATGCCTCGCTAACTATCACAATCTTCTGCCCACGTTTGTGGCATTTCAAAGAGTCAAGTTCGTCGCGAATCACTTCCTTATTAGAAGAAACACCTTCTCGAGTTAATACAGTTTTAATTGTCCAAAAGACAATCTTAATATCTTGCATCAAACCGAAATTACGAACATACTCTAGGTCTAAGTTAATCTTTTCAAAAATCGTAAGGCCGTTTCTGCCTTTGGCCGCAGCAAGACCAGTAATCCCAGGGCGTACATCAGAACGATGTCTTTCTTTATCGGTCATATTCTCATAGTATTCCACCACCCAAGGACGTGGCCCAACAATAGACATCTCACCGCGCACAATATTAATAAGTTGTGCGAGTTCATCCACAGAAGTCTTACGAAGGCCAGAGCCTACGCGCGTATAACGATCACCACAAGACGTGTCAAACATGTCATTATCTGCCGCCATAGAACGGAACTTATACATATAAAATGGCTTGCCGTTTTTGCCAGTTCTAAGTTGTTTAAAGAATACTGGACCCGGACTATCCAACTTAATAATAATAGCGATAATTAGAAATGATGGGGAAAGTAAAAGAAGTGCCACTCCGGCAACAATAAAGTCAAAACAGAATTTAAAAACCTCGTAGATTTTTGCTTTTTTTGGCATCACTCTTCCCTGATGCCCACCACAATTAGTATTACATTGATAATACCACGTATTTGACAAAACGTCAAGAAATAAGGAAAGAAAAAAGCCTGAAGGTGCACTCCTCAGGCTTTTCCGGCGGCTAGCTTACCGTCGCGTGAAACGGCAGGTCGCATAAATGGAAGATAAAGACTAACTGCATAATACTGATTCAACGTACTTTTTATTTCCGTTAATGTTTTTCAGTTGATCTACTTGCTTTCTAAGAAAGGCTTCTGCAACTTTTGATTCTCTACTATACTGTTGAATACTAATTCTAGCACCGCCATGTATTTGAAAACCATCATGAGTTGCCCACTCCCAGTATCCTTTTTCGTCAGGGTGTTCATTCCCAAGGTCTGGAATTGTGTACCTCAAAGGCGAGATACTAGCGTTGTTACTCATCATGTAAAACATGATTTTATAGTCATGACCATCAGGTCTTTTCTTTAATGTACCGACAATCACCCTCGGAACTGACGCATTCATTTTACGAATATAATCGGTCCTCCTGCGCTTGGGTTTGTCATCATCGAAAACCTCCATACATAGGCCATAAAACGTGTTGTCTTCTTTTAGTACGAACCAACCCTTAAAAGCAATCCCCTCACTTCTCCATTTTCCGTCGACTTCATAGTCGCCGCATATACCAAAGATCCTGCCCAAATTATCACCTCCCATTCTCGAGCACTTAGACTATTATATCAGATATGCTTAATTTTTTCAAGTCTAGTAGTTGGTTGGATCTTCGAGGAGACCTTTGAGGAATGCCCACAATTCATAAGTATCTGCATTAGGATTGTTGTTTTTGAAAGACTTATATCTCTTCCTAATAGTGCGTTGATCATCCTTATCAACAATCATTTTATCTAGTTCTTCTAGTGAAGCATCATAGAATTCATCAGGATCGGCGTCTTGGAAATCGTCAAAGACTTTTTCCATTTGATTTACGAAGTTTGCTCTGTCTTCGTCGGAATAGACACCTGAGTGGATATTGTCGTCACCAGACGCATTGCCCTCTTCTTCGTCAGTATTCTTCTTTTCAGATTGGTTCTTTTTCTGCCTTTGCGCCTGATAGTGCTTAACGTCTTCTTCCATCTGCTTAATATCATTGTAACCAATAAGATCACGCATCCAGTCCTTAGTGTTGGCAGTGGCACTAGATGTCTTCAAACGATAGAGTGAGTCAAGCTTAGAGGTTTCACCAAAGATTGGAGTAAGCTGTGTACGGCGGATAAAGTCACGTTTAAACTTACCAATATTACTATCCTGCTTCTTTCTGTTCTTGACTGGATCATCCTCATACTGAGTATTTCTAATCTCATCAATTGCCTTTTCAAACGCTTCCTTCTTTTCTGGATGGTCTTCAAGCTCAGCTTGTACTAAGCGCTCAATTGAAGGATCACGGAAGTCCGTACGCATATTAAGAATCTGGCCTGTAGTTTGGTCTCTAAACCAGTCTTTGGTCTTCTTAATATAGTACTTCTTTAGTTCCTTCTCATGGCCCTTAAATGCAGCATCGTTATCCTCAACGGAGAAGATGTCATAAATTGGATCACCATTTTCATCAACCATAGTTGAACCATCTGCGTTCTTTCTGTGCTTCAACTCAAAGCCCATCCAGAATTTAGCAGCACTGTTGATCTGTTCGCTACCAGATAGCCACTTGAGACCAGCAGATAGGAAGGCTGGCTCAATAGCGGTCTGAATTGCTTCACGCTTGCGGAGGTAACCATCAAAGTCCCAGTTTGCGTTCTTGGTTTCTTTGTCCCAACCGTATGCCTTCTTGAGGCTTTCATCAAGGTTGGCAAATGCAGTACGCTCAACATTATCAAGAGAAGTACCTTCCACAAGCTTATTCATATCTTTCTTAGCATACATTCTAGTACCATCTGGCTCCTCGTGGTAACCCTTTACATACTCATCATAAGTAACATTTGCTGCCTTACGATCATTCGAGTTGTACATTCTTGCAGTCTCAAGGTTAATATACTTACCAAACCTACGTAGGAATGGGTCGTTATCTTTTACTTCAAACATGAGGAAGCTTGCAAGCGCCTGAGACACGTGCGTACCAAGCTGCACGCCATGTTCTAGCACATTATCAAGCTGATGTTTTACAAGATCAGTATCGCCACGTTGGTTCAACACTCTCATACCTGCAATAATCGCATCTACGTTTTTGAGCGCATCTGCATGTTTTGAAAGCTCACTCAAACGATATTCCACGTCTCTTGTAGGCACAGTATAATCAAATAGCTTCTGGAATTTAGAGTCATAAACTTTCTTGGCCAAGTCATAAGAGTTCGTAACAGAAGCAAGCGCATACTGAGTATCGTGCTTGTCGCCTTCCATGTAGTTGGCCATCCTATTGTACCTAGCAATAGCATCATTATATTCTGCACTAGCCTTAGCCATATGAAGCTTGTAATCTGGGCGGTCTTTCAAGGAGATCATATCCTGAGAGTTCTTTACCATATAGTGGCCATTGATATCATCCATATGTGCATTCATTGCAGCATTAAATCTCTCTTGGCGAGACTTTCTATTCTTGTAATCAATCATCTCAGCACGAGCAGATACAATTTCTGCCTCGTCAAAAGCATTCATTGCCTCAACATCAAGAGCCTCAAGTTTCTTACGCATCTCAAAGTCTTTACTACGCTTTGTTACTTCAAGACCACCAAGACCCTTATCAAAGTCAGCCTTACTATTATCGATATAGTTCTGATACTTTCTAGCTCTAATGAGCCTATTGTAAGCCTCAGCACCTTCCCTAGAGATACTACCGTCTCTCTTGTAGTTGAGGGTTGTAGCATAGTACTCACCACGCTTCTTTACAAGATCGGAATTCTCTTTAATCTCTGCATCACGAGCAATCTTACGGTCGCTTAAGAATTGGCGAAGTTTAAGAGTTGGAGTATAAACATTGCTTGATGCGAGGAACTTTTGTCTTGTAAGCTCGCGGTGAGATTCTGCCCAAGCTTGGTTGGTTGCAAGAGGTTTTGCAAATAGACCAGTAAGTTTGGCATTGATAGTACCAAGGAAAGTACCAGACATCTTCATGAGTGACCAAGAGGTAAACAATGGCAAGATTTGTACAATCACACCAATGATGAGGCCAAAACCGTCGCTAGCACTAGCAATAATTGCCCAACCAGCAAGACTTGATGCGCCGAAGAGTAGTGAGTACATTGGATAGAATACCAACATCTTTACTAACAGATCTTTCCACTTCGTAAAGTATTTCTCGGTATTCGGCAAGATATACGCCACAATCGCAAGCGGAGCAATCATGATCAGAAGAATTACTACCACCTGACGGAGCATAATAGTAATAAGACCAATCACTACCGCAACAAGAGCAGCCAAGACTGCTGGGATAAGTAGCCAGATTTCACCACCTTCAAAGGCAAAGATACCAGCAAGACCAGCAGAAGAAGTAGTGTCAGAAAATACGCCATAAAGGTCACCCATCGCAATCTTTGCTTCGTTAGAATCTGGGTTTAGCATGTTGATATTCTCTGTTAGAACGACACGCTCAGAAACACCATCAAAGAATCCACGTAAGCCATTACCCACAATGTTAGACGCATCGACAGCGATAGAACACACTAGGAAGCTGAGGTTCACCATAATCGCAGCAATAATCAGCTTTGGAAGAGCCTTTTTAATACCATAATTAGAGATACCTACCCCAGTAATCTGGGAATAAATCATAATCAAAAGGAAGATCACGAACGCGATGTTTGCAACGCCTAGACAGTAATTCCAGACTTCAAATACAGCAGAACCCTCTTCGGCTCTGACTGGATTAATCTCTAGAAATGTCCTGTTTCTCTCATAAAGCCAGTCTACGGCTTCGGAAATTTTACCAGTAGTTGGACATACCAGCCAACCGATAGAACCAAGGCTATCATTACATGGTTTAGGATCTGGAAGGTCCTTCTTTTCCTCAATAGTATCAGCTGTATTTTCAGTTGTAGTTTCAGTTACTGTCTCTGTTATGGCAGGGGTATTAACAACTGGTTCATCAGCAAAAACTGCCTGACTTGCAAAAAGTGGTAAAATAAGTCCTAAAATACCAAAAAAACACCCAAAAATGGCATTTACCAAACGATTTTTTGAACGTTTTATTGATATCATAATAAAAGCGCCTCCCTTTAGATCGGCGTGATTTAATTATAGCACGCATAAGCGTTTTTGTCAAGGGGTATTAGTGACTTTTTTATACGGAAAAACCCAGCCATAAGGCTGGGCTTATTAGAAGGGCCATTTTCCGACCAGCGTACCGCATTCGGCATACCTATTCATTACTCTTTCAAACAGTTCGTCATCCATCGGTTTTACTGCTTTCAAACCAGTAAAAAGACCCGCTTTCGCGGGTCAAAAGATATTGTATTCAGGTGAACCTTCTAGCAAACTCATCTAGCACGGGTTTTATCGGGCGTCTGCCACGATACCTTTGATTAGGATTATCCAAATTAGCATCATAGTCCTTATCTTCAGGCTGGATTTCTGCTTCGGTAGCAGTTTCAAGCAAAGTCTGCATATCAAGGAAAGCATATCCCGAAGGAGATTCTTCCATTTTCTGGAGAGCCTCATCCTTATCGATTCCCCTGTCGGCCAAGGTCATCTGGTCATGTCCGCCTACGAGCGGGACAAGCTTCGGGTGCTTCCACTCAAGATTCTGCTGCCCAGTTAAAACATAGGAGCAGTCAAGAGCATAGCAGTTATCAAGTTTATTAAAGATGTCCGGGCTAAACGGTCCGAACCATTCGAAGAAGAGAGGCATGCCGCCTGCTACTTCTATGACAGCTTTCACAGATTTCTCAGCGTCGTAGGTTGCTATCGGGTTATTTTTGTCGGCTTTCGTCACGTCTTCATGGAGCATCATGCCACAATCGGCACGCACGAAATCTACGCCGTAACCTTTAAGCCTTCTGAAAACTCCTGCAAAGTATTCCTTTACCATTTTGCTGTCCCAATTTACATTAAGCTGATAGTAATCTACAAAAGTAGACCTAACAAACTTTTTGTCAATTGGCGAATATGCATATTTTCCAAAGAAACTCGGTACTCCTGCCTCGGTAAGACGCTTCGCGTCTTCTTCGGATACCACATAGAGTGCATCCTCAAAGCCAAGCTCACCGGCCAAACACTTATCAGCTAAAAAGTTTCTATCAGAAACGTGGTTCGGCACCACGTCAACTCCTACTTCAAGTCCAAGTTCATGGGCTTTCGCGATCAGATTGCAGAGCTGTATTGAAGTCCCGAAGTTAGGGTTTACAACGTATTCGATTATATCAAATCCGTTGTCGAATCCGCCATCAAGCCATAAAGCTATCAGATAGATTCCACTAAATCCAGCTTTCTTAATACTCTCAAGTGATCCAATCACTCTGCTAAGTGCAGAATGGCCAAAGCTTCTATAAAAACTGGGCATGTATAACTGACATATTTTTTTCATTGTTTTCCCCTCCTAAAACAGTGTTAAAGTGCATAAATTGTTATGAATACAATATCTAGTTACATTATACCACAAAATTGCAAAAAAGTCAATATCTACCCCTGTTGCGTTTTGTGCTAAAATGTATACATGATAGATAAGGAGTTGAGGATTGTATCTTCACTCACCGGCGTCGCGCCAGAAAATATCGAGTATTGCGACGACGGGTTTCTTAACCGTGGCTATATTATAGACGGCGGCCGGATTGTTTTTAAATTCAAAAGATGGCCAGAAATTAGCTACACAAATGAAATCAAAGTCCTAAACTTTATTAGTTCCCTAGACCTTGATGTATCGCTTCAAAGCGTTGGCTGGACTTCAGAAAAAGACGAGTATCTTGGGCTCTACGGCATTGTTGGAAATACTATTAAACCTAACCCTTCTGGATTTGGTGAGCAAATTGGAAAGTTTTTGAAGAAGCTCCATGCAGTGGATTTTAAAGACGCCAAGTCTTCGCCTTTAGAAAAAGAGTTTGCCGTTTGGACAGATCGCTTTTCTCGCTCCAAAGACGTTCTTTTTAACTATTTTTCTGAAGAAGAAATTGCTAGGATGGAAGAATTCGTTAATGTCACCGCACCAAACGAGCTCAAAGCTCTTGGCGAAAAACCAGTATTTTCTCACGGTGATTTTTGTCTTGGCAATATTTTTGTAGATACTGCCGGCAAACTTGGCGTAATTGATTTTAGCGAGGGTGGCTACTTGGACGAAGCGGCCGACTTTATGAATATAGAAGACGACAAATTGATTAGTGACGCGCTAGACGCCTACGATGCAAATGACACTCTTCGTAAAAAAGTTTCTATCCGCCGCGCCGCTCACCCAATGTTTACCATTGGCACTTACCGCGACCGCGAAGAAAAAGAGCGCGAATTCTTTGTTAATAAAATTAAAACTTGGCTTGGGGACAATAAATGAAAACTGCAAAAACTGCCAGGTACCACAAAATTCTAAGTCCAGACTATCCAGAGTGGCTAGACGAATACATTAATACCGCTATGCTCCAAACCCAAAAGTATATTAGTGTTACCTGCGGTACTATTTATACTGATCTATTTAGCGACGAGGAAAGGACTTTTTATTCTAGCCTCGATCATTCCATCGGCGTAGCACTCATCGTCTGGCATTTTACTCACGACAAAAAGCAAACTCTTTCCGGGCTCTTTCACGACATTGCCACTCCAGCTTTTAAACACTGCGTAGACTTCATGAAC
>JAEEGL016149245.1_pt1 | contig 26199 bp, 15 predicted proteins | sample 9134231 | NCBI WGS metagenome assembly JAEEGL01 (sample SAMN16246548, study PRJNA631951) | gut metagenome | biome: gut microbiome; feature: rumen; material: fiber-attached | host: Bos | place: Iran: Karaj | collected 2018-10
ATGAAAAACTTTAGTATCTTCTCAAACCCAGGGAAAGACGCTTCGGATATTATAGCTCTAGCATCATATGTTGAGAAAATGCTTTCGACCAGAGATTTTATCTCGCAGTATTGATAATAGTTGATCCTAGCTTGCCAAACATACTTTGTCTCGGGAAGTTTGTTTGCCAATTTCAGTACGGCATTCTTTGTTTCAGTATCAAAACCTGCATTATCATGGCTACGTTTTGTCCTTATTGGTCCCATAACGAAAATTCATTAATAGCACACTCAAAAAGGATTTGTATCTCTTACCCCAAATAAAAATAAACAGCCTAATTTCTATCTCAGTGTTTTTCGCAATTAGCTTAAATATCTTTTTTGAAGCAAATCATAATGCCCGACCAGATTCGGGCGATCGTTCAAGAGCCTTTTTGAAAAAATCGGAAACTCTTGGATTACACGAATAGACATAGCAACCTTTAATACCGCGAGTCAACAAGACGCGGTAAACGTCCTTGATATGCTTCTCATATTCTTGGGCGTTACCGGTTTTGACATCCATATTTTTCCCTGGGACAGCAACTAGAATATCATTCTCGGAATCATAGTCAAGGTCCGGGCCGATAATAACTCCAATATAATCCAGTTCTAGGCCTTGAATGGAAAAGATGCAACCAATTTGGTTAATACCTTGGGGCTCCGTCGCCCAAGTATCAGCGCTGGAAGCGTATTTCTCACGATATGGAGAACGTGCACGGACATTGTTCGTCTCCCACGGCATCTTAAAATCACCTATCACGACATCTTTTTTCAAGTCTCCGTCAGCAGCCAGTTCTGTTGACCAATGCCAACAGTATCCCGCAGCGACACGGGCTGTCTTCCCTGAATCAAACAGAGAATGAATAGCATCATAGAGAGATTGTGGACTATCGAAGATCTTGAAATCATATTCGTCTTTCCGGAAAGAACGTTTTACCTCTGAAGACTTTTTAAACACGACTTCGTCAATCCAGTCAAGATAATTGTCAGAACCATTGCAACGGAATTGCGTCTTTAGCTCAATTGTCAGCACTTTCACTTCACCATTAAAAAGATGGCTTGCATCTTCAAGACTTTTTATCTTATCGATCTCTGAACGCAGATCCATTATCTTGTCTTCAATCTTTTCAAGTGCAGCCGCAAATCGACGTTCGTCCATAGAACCATGTCTTTCCAGAAGTTGAGCGTGTTCCTTATCCTTCTTTGCTAAACTCTTTTTTACTCGCTCGATATGCTGTATGAATTTCTTCTTATCGCTTTCAAACTGTTTGTGATAGTCAGTGGCAATGCTGACAATTCGTTCGGAAGTACCGATTTCTGAAGTTTTGACAGCTTGATGGTCGTCAATGAAAAAGACACAAACCTTTGAACAGTACAACAAGGACATCGTCTGGGACAAAAAAGTTTGTTCATACTTCTTGTCCGTCATAAAGTTGGACGAGTTAGAGATTCTATGAGCCTCATCAACCAACAGAACATCAATATCGCTTTCTTGGAAATGATATGGTTTGTAATTGTATATATTCGTTATCAAGTCTGCGGCATTGACGGCGTCTTCCGGATTACCGACAGGGACATTTTTAAGTTTGAGTTTAAGATTTGTACGCAACGCTTTGGAGCGTGTCGTGAAGAAAACATTGCGATAAACCCCTGCTCGAGCCAATTCAGATAGGACATATAACGCAATAACTGTCTTGCCTGTCCCCGGACCGCCCTTAACGACAATAGCAGTTTTTCCTCCCTTCTCAAGACATCGTTTAACCTCTGCATAAATAGAATCGCTAGCAGTTATTTGGTCTTCAAGAAGAGCATACTCTGCTATGCCCCTGAACATATTCGCAGCAGCGTCGAGGAGTTTCTTGGTCGGGCGTATTTTGCTTGCAATGACGCGGTTGAAAATGGATAGCCCGTCTCCTTTAGACAGCAGTTCATTGAGCCGTGAGGATAAAGCAACACTATCTTCCAGAGAATAGAGTTTATATTTTTCTCCTAGAACCATATATTGCGGAGCATACAAATCGTTGGGGTGTTTCCTATTTGAGTAATTATAGCAATATGCCATTCCTTCTAAACGGCAGTCACTGGCAGATAATTCTTCCACATAATTTATCAAGTGCCGCTGATAATTGTCAACCTGTTTTAGCGGATGAGATACGGGTCTATATCCACCTCCTGTATACGCCTCAACTTCAAAAACCCCATTATCATATATCTCGTGTACAGAATCGTTGCTCCATTGCTTCAGTTCTATATGGATGACATGGTACTGATCATCGTCACCCTTTCCATACATCATACAGTCAATTCGCCCTCCATGGGGAACACAGTATTCGAAGGAAACGATGGCATCTGCCGAAACGGATTGAGCCTGAAAAAGAAGGGCTGCAATATTATTCGCATTTTCTCGCCAAGAGTTTAACTCAGGAACGCTATATCCAATATGGTTATAGCGTGCTCCTTCAACCATTTTTTCAATAATCGTTTTATTTGCCCAATCGAAAATAAAGTCGTTTTTGAGAGCACTATAGATAACTCTGGACATAGTTTTTAACAATTGATTGTTGCTATAAAATATAAAAAAATGGTCACTCTTGCACTAATTTATTCCTAAAATGAGCCTCTACCTCCTTATCACAGAAATAAACGTAGCAGCCCTTCATTCCCCTGGACATCAAAACTCTGTAGATATTTCTAATATACGCATCTGCATCACCTCGGTTCAGAGTAGGATCCTTTGTTGCGGACCTATCTGTTTCAAGTTTGCCATACTCCCCCATCTTTAAATCTGGCCCTACAATCACTCCCACATAGTCGAACTCAAATCCTTGAGCAGTGTAAATACATCCACACTGCTTTACACCTTCTGGCCTGAATGCCCACTGAAACCACTGACAATAACCTTTAGGTATCTGGCGAGGGGAGAAATTTCTATGCGTTTCCCATGGGATGGAAAAATCGCCTATCTGAACATCTTTAACAAGATCTCCCTTTTCATCCAATTTGTCAGACCAGGGCCAACAAAAACCGGCTGTTAGCCTAGCTGATGTCAATGAATCACCATTGGGTTGAGCATCTTTCGACACTATGGTGTCATAGAGATTCTTAAGGTCATCAAAGATTTGGAAATCAAATTCCTCTTTGCTGAACGAATGGACAACTGGCTTATTATATAGGATTTCTTCCAGCCAGTCAAGATAATTATCAGACCCGTTGCATCGGAATTGAGATTTGAGCTCAACGGTATCACAAGCAACGGACAATCGTGCCGCGGCTTCCTTAATCATCGTAGAAGAACCAATTTCCGCGCTTCTAATACCCTGTAAATCATCGATAAAAAAAACAGATACCTTGGCTGCCCTAATCAAGCAATCAATCATGGGTAAATCCGTCCTCTTTGATGCGGTGGTATATTGATTATTGATAGTTCTTTCAATACGATGAGCCTCATCAACGAGCAGAACATCCAACTCGTCCTCAGAAAAATCGTGCGGATTGAAAGAGGTTATGTTAGAGAATAGTAATTTTGCTTTGCTACCTCGCGGCAACTGGTCTTTTATGCCCGCCAGTAATGAGGCTGATTTAGTAGCGTAATGAACGTTGTAGTGCTTCTCGCTCTTTGCCAATTCTGCAAGAATTCGAAGCGCAATAACCGTCTTCCCAGTTCCTGGGCCGCCTTGCACCAGAATAACTGCTTTTTTATTCTTTCGTATCTTATCAAGAATAGTATTCCGAGCTACGATTTGGTCTGCAAGTAATGAGAACGCCCCAGTATTCCCCTGTGCCACCATGCCTCCTACTTCATTGAGTAGTTTTGAAGATGGATAAGTCGCACTGCGCATCATCTTGTTGAAAATAGTGAAGCCATTTCCATTCGATAAAGCATCGTATAATACTTTTGCCAATTCCATTGTTTCGTTGCCAGAGAAGGTTCTATGTTCCTTCATTATCCGCGAATACATCGGATCATAGAGTGCAGCACCTGGTACATTATCATAGTTGTAACAATACGCATATCCAAGAAGTTCCAATTGATGTGTACTGACAGACTCCACAAAATTCATCAAATAGTCATGGTATCCCTTAACTTGTTGGGAAGGATGAGGCACAGTCCTAACTCCACCTCCAGTGTAAGCATCGACATAATTATTCTCATCATCACTTACATTAAAGTTGCCGTCACATGAAGTTGTCGAAACAGAATTGTTACTCCACTGTTTTAATTCTATATGGACAGCATAATCCTTATTGTCAACGCCTTTTCCATAGAGCATACAATCAATTCGACTCTTGTGATATGGAACTCGATACTCAAATGTGACATAACAATCTGAGATCTGACTCTCTATCAGCAAGAGTTTAATGTTTTTAGCATTGCTCTCCCAAGATTTGATCTCCGAAGGCTGCGGATGAACTCCGACCCCCTTTGACGCCTGTAGCATTTTGTCAACAATGAGATGAATTGCTACGTCTTGAAAGAAGACCTCCTGTGTTTCATTGTAAATAACTCTACTCATAGTCTGACTATAATTCGTTATACTTTTTTGCCGATCCCTTGGCATTATCTACAGGATACTTTTGCGCATTACGCTCAATTTTTTTGAGCATAATGGTTTTAATGTCCAATTGATACCTATCGGCAAGTTGAAAAGAGTAGTTAAGAACGTCAGCTAGTTCCTCCTCTAATCTATCAACATTAGCCCGTTCAGCCTCTTTCCATAAAAAGACCTCGAGCAGTTCAGAACTCTCTATTGATAGGGCAATAGCCAAATCCTTCCCATTATGGAATTGATCCCAATCTCTTTCCCTATTAAATTGTCTCAATTTGAAAAGAATCTCCTCAATATCTGTCATATAACTGAATGATTATTTAACATTGTTCCAAATTTACAAAAAAAAACAATACAGAACATTACAACATATGATTATCTTACACAGTCATTATATCAATATACTCATGTGGTAAAAAAACACTATTAATAAGGCTTGATTTTTGCATAAAGTCGAAGCATCTGGCACGTGATGTTCACCTGCCTATTTCTAGAAACGTGAATGTATGAGCGAGGCGAAAAAACAAACAATCTATCAGATTGAAGAATTTGGGGCAACGACCAATGTCGTACTCAAATATGGAAACTACCGAAGAGGCCATACGCTGGCTGTCTCTTTGTACTGCCGTCCGGATGACACCGAAAATGCCGGACTTGTTTTCTGCGAACTATATGATGTAATCACCGTCAACCTCCCGGAGTCGGAACACCTCCCGTCGGATGTACAATTCATTGATATCAACAACCATCCCGACATAGCATCTTGGCTGGTAAATAATCACATTGCAGAACCCTATCCAGTTTTTGCCCGGTCGGGCTATTGTGTCTATCCGGCATTCAAATTTATGTTAGATTGAAATAGATAGATTGACGATGATTCATCAATAAGAACCATGGAGAATTCAATGATTATGCTTCCCCAACATTATGCTCCAGGATCATAATTATTGATCTCCACCCACTCCCTTGGAAGAATAACATTGGGCAATGACCTATAACCCCACTGGAACAGCGGAGCAATCTGCTCGTCCTTCCAGCCGGCGATGCCGCAGCCGATACGCGTAACATAGAAGGTAAGTTCGGGATGGCAGTAGGCGTAGCACCGGAATCCTTCGACATACTCACGGATCAGGTCTAGCGACCCGTCCATCGTAGGAATGGCATAACACCGCCCAGTACGTCCGACACCCACGCCATATTGCGCTCCAAAACGTTCAGCTGCAACGCGGGCTGCCCCGCCGCCGTGTCGTCCTTCTTTATTCGAACCGAAAACAAAGATCTCATTTTCATCCAGTCGGGTAATCATGTCCGGCGTGAAGGTGAAAGGACACCAACCGAAGCCCAGAAGGTAATCGTCGGGGATCCGAGGAGCATTCTTTATCTTAACATCAGATTTGGACGCATCTATCTTGACGACACGCCGGTCCGTTCCTTCCCACAGCTCGGCATAGGCAACTTCGGAAGCCCAATCTTTGTTGGCATAGATTTTCACGCGGTCATACAGGAACAACTCTCCTTCCGCTCGGTACAGCCAGCTGGACTGATGGCAGCCGTCAGCGATCATCAACCCAATCTTCCCGCCATTCTGAACCGCCAGGATGTTGCACATTGATCCGTCGTTTATCGGACAATAAAGTGCATCACACTCGATGACCTTGTCCGCCGTATCCAGGATAGCCGGATGGGGATCCATCACACAAGATCCTGTTTCCTCCGTCATCCACTGATTGTCTAAGTGGTAAAGATTGATTCTTCTCATTGATTTCTGCATTTAGACTCGATGTTTCAAATTTACAAATAAACGCCAGCTAAAACAAATCCTGCTCAAACCCCGCCTTGGCAATCACCTTACCCGACCAATCGAATGTCTTCGTGCTCTCGCCACCCTCCTGATTGCCGTCCCATCCTAACAGCTGAATGTGAAGCGTCACGTCCTCGGGCTTGATGTCGAACACCTCTTTCAAGAGCCCCACAATCACGGCCGAAGCCTCTTCAGCATCATAGCCGAAGAAGTCCTTGATGTAGTACTCGCACTTCTCCTGAAGGCAGCCAGGAGTATCAATGACACCCTTCTTCTTGGTAAAGACCTTGGCGACCTCGGAGTTGACGAAGGTGTCGTACTTCTCCTCTAGAATAGTCTTGTTCAGAATAAGCGAAAAGCCGCTCTCAGTGTTTCTCTTTTTCTCGTTGATCTTGGCAAAGAAAGTGGTGCATAAAAAGCAATGACACTCACTGGCATCCTTGTCCATCACATAGAGAAAGATAGGAATAGCGTCGGGCTCCATCTTCTTCTGAGCCTGAGCGAAAAGATCGATAACCTTTGTGAATCCCGGAATTGCGTTAGTTGTGTTTTGTTTCATCTTCATATCATTTATACATACACATACGGAGCGAATCTTTATTTCTTTCACCGCATTTGAACGAAAGAATCGCCGGCCTCATCGGTATAGGTTAATATAAACCGAAACAGACTATGAATACACACAACGACACACCTTTGTACTGCGAAATGCGATTCATCAAGAGCCAGACTGCTGCTTATGCCGAAGAACGGATCTCTTTCAAGAACGGCAAGCGCCTCGGAGATATCTACATTCACGACAACCAGACCTGCCGCAAAGTGCGCCGCATCCTGGAAAAGCGCGTGGCGCAGGACTATTGGAAGAGTGCGCGCAAATCCAGCGGACGTACCAACCGTGGAAGATACGAAATCCGCCACTACTTGGCTAACCAGTTCCAGAACCTGTATGGCAAATCGGTCTCGTCGCTGCGCGCCTGCGCATAATGAACTGAAGTGGAAACGAATCTCAAAGACCTGGCGGAATTGTTGTCAGGGATGTTCGGCACTACGAAGGAGTTCGCCGAGCATAAGAATGATGTGATCCAGCTGGTGGAATCCATCTACGGTACAATCAAGGAGACAAGCATTCAAGATGTGGATGTGCCCTTCGTACTCCGGTCCGGAGGGCACATTTCAATCACGACCGACAACACCCGGGTGGAAGGAATTGTTGACGTTTCGCCCAAGGTGCTCTCTGTGACCATCCTCTCCCCTTTCACTGGGCGGACGACTTCTGCGGAAATAAAGATGATTGTGCCGGCCATTTGGACAGTAAAACCTGAGAACGGCAGCGAGGCGAACGAAGCTGGAAAAAGGAAGGCGGCTGTGCTGCTTTGCGACCTGTATTATTCTTTTTTTGAAAGATAAAGCTTAACTTTATGTCGAAATCAACCGGTTATGAAAAAGTACGATTCTGCCAGTTCTCGTAAGTCTATTCTTGATGAAACCGACTGGCTGTTTGAAATGGAAAATAGCGGTGGCGTCTTTCCCGCTTTATATCTTTTTTACTCTTATAAGAAAGGACTCAAGAACTGGCTTGACGATAAAGAGATATCAAACAACGATGCTGATAATCTTCAATATAGGCTATTCAGGGCTACGGACGGTTTTTTCGGTGGCGACATAGCGCGGCTAGAGAAACTGACGACGATGTATGAAAAAATGAAGGCGCTTGGCCTTAATCGCTTCGGTTTGGAGTATGTGCCTTTGATTGAAGAACTTCTCTGCAGAACGCCCCTGGTCGGCGGAACGGCACAGTTGCCTGACCAAAGAATTGCAACCACTATTTTCAACATCCTTAAGGAGCGAGGGTGTAAGAGCGTCATGACGGCCTATTCCGGAGCCGGCTCTTTCGTCACAGAAAGTAAAGGGATATCATATAAGGGCGTCGAACCATACAATCCCCATAACTTGATAGCCGAGGTACTTGCCGATGCCTATGGGATTGAATCCTATTCTTTTTCCAATCTTGACCCTGTGAGGCACCTGCCGCGCGAAACATATGATGCCGTCATCGGAAATATGCCGGTTGATGCCGATTTTTTCAACGAAACCCGCGCAGACCATCTCCTTCCCAATTACATCGACAGACAATTCCAGTTTCTGAACAAGTTGCTGCGATATCCATATGCCACGAAGATAGCTGCAATCTTGGTCCACTTTCAACTCGCCCACAATCAGGAATACGACTATTTAAGAAAGACAATCTGTGAACAGGGTCTTTTGGATACCGTCATTGCCCTTCCTGAATCCATCTTTGCTTTAGCTACGGTTCCAACCTATATTATCATTCTTGATATGGCTGGTGGCAGGAATCAAGCCACATTCATTGATGCGACAAATAGTCCCAAGTCTATTAGCAATACAATCAGCGCAAACAGAATCGACCTCAGAGATGGTAGTAGAGCAGTATCCGTATCCTATTCTCAGATTGATAAAACCAAGTGGGCTTTTAATCCTTTTATCTATATTCAAGATGCTGTGGCCAAGGATGGACAAGAGCTTGTCCGGCTTGGTGACATTGCCAGTTTTACTAAGGGTAATTTCAACGCAGAGCTTTATTTAGACCCCAATTCGTTTTCTGATAAGAAACAAAACGTTCTTAAAGGATTGACGCCTACCGTGAGCTCTAACCCCTGGGACAGAGACGGGCGAATTGTCGAAGGACCTTCTATCCTTCTTTCATTAAGCAGTGGCAAAAGAAGACAGGAGCAAAATCTACTATATGGTGTATGTAAAGAGCGAGATATCTTTCGAACGGCTTTTTATGTTTCCGTTCTCAAACCGAACCCCAATAAAATCATTCCGGAGTATCTAGCCCTGGCGCTAATGGATGACCCTAGCTTTTCCCTTTATTATAAGAATATACAAGAATACTATACTGATCCAATAAGGGGCTGCCATCTGTTAGAGCGCCTTGTCCCTATTTTTACCGATTTGGCCGAGCAGCGAAAAAACGTTGAAATGTCTCGAGATCGGGCAGTAATGGAAGACGCGCAGTACAACATCATCCTCGCAGGACTTGGCGAAAGAGTCAAGCCATTCTCCCGCGTTCTATCGGATTTCAAATGCAACGTACAGGAGACGTCAAATCGAGTTGAAGGCCCTGACGGGCTTGAAGCGATTCTTGAGAACGCAACGAAAGAGCGCGTATCTTTAACCAGGCATGTGGATGCCGTGATCTTCACCACGGACATTGCTTATTCCGGTAATGCAGAAGAGCAACCTCTCTCCGGAATGGACGCAGTCATTGACCTTCAACATAAGTACGATTCCCGGGGCATCGTTTTCTATGCTATTTCCCGCAATGGACTGGAGGAGCTCGAAAAAGTCTTTTTCCCCAGACGCCTGAAGTATTTCAAAGAGGGACACTTCTTCCAGATTGGGGACGAGAATGGGACCGCGGCACTCGTACAGGCACTCCGGCAGGAACTTGACACCTTGCATTCCGACAGCGCACAGATTCGGACGAAGTACAGGGATGTTATGGTGGCAGCGGACTGGATTGACGTTAATTTCGAAGGTAACGAGGTGTCAGAAGTCCTGTCTGATTTCCTCATCGCCAAGGAGTTTGGAAAGGATTCCTTACGAAAACTGTCCACCCTTCGAACCGTAGCCCACAACCTGATTGACATCCTCAAGAAGTGGAACATCGTTCCTGACGCCATCGACCTGGATCAAGGAGCAATCCCCCATTTAATCTACGACCAGAAGTACGAGACCAAACTGGCAACCTACTATTATTGGGATGACACTGTCATGCCAAAGTCGCATTCCGCTGCGCTGATTGCCCTCATTGAAATCGGTAACGAAGGAACGCATACGTTCAATACCAACCCGCAGCTGGGTGCTACCATGCTCAATACACTGATGGCGTTCATTCTTTGGCTGTACAACGGTAGGGACTCTCTGCCACAGAGAAAGACGCCCTGGTATAAAGAGAGTCTAAACGAGCGAATCCAAATTGACGACTTGCCAATGACTGGAACCGTCAAGCAGGTTACCGTGAAAGGCAAACGGATTTGGGTCTGCGGCAATGTACATTTGCAGGAGCCGGCAGACGGGGACATCCGCGAGGGAGACACCGTCATCATAACCCGGGTAAAACCTGAAACAAAGTTCAATACTCCCGAGATTAATGCCCTGGCATTTAGGGACTGCTACACGATTGATAAGACAAAGCGTGAATAGCATGCCTACTCTCCGCTAGCCACAGTACGGACATAGCGCTTCCTTTCACCTGCGACCTTAGCAGAATCCTTTACGCCAATCTTGTTCGCCGCCTGACGGGTTTTCTTGAAAAGATACTTGTCGAGGCGGCGAGCCTGTGAACGGGTGTAGCGATTGTCCGTCGCATTTTCGAAATCCAGGATATGCTTCGGCAGCTTGTCAAACCGCTGCAAAAGAGCTTCTCGCCCTTCTGCATCCAGCGGTTTCTCCGATGAAAGCGCTTTCGCCTTGATAACTCGGTAATACTGGTGAGCGATGCGCTTGAACTCCTGGTCGATTTTGTCCTTGCGAATGCGGACCTCACCTGTCCGCCGCATCTCATAGCCCACGAAGGCAATCCAGTCTGAAGCGTCACCGGCACCGGGGCCCCATTTGTACGTAAGCTTGGATTTGGCTTTCCAAAAGCCTGGCTTGGTGCGCACGCCTGATTTCGCATCCGCCACATGCTTGAACGGATGTGGCACCAGACGGTGCCTGACTAATACACAGGCATAAGTAGCCAAGTAATCTTCGCAGGCCTGTCGGTCGGTATGCATCAGCAAAATATCGTCACAATAGCGGATAAACAGCCGCTGCGGGTCATCCTTCGACACGATGGGTTTGTCGATGACGCGCATCACTACATTGACGATGATGCCGGAAAGGGCTCCGCCCTGCGGGATGCCAATCTTGCCACCGTCCCGGGCGCGAAGGAATTCCTCTTCTGTGTAACAGCCCGCATTTACGAAATCTTCGGGCGCTACCCATTCGAAACGGCAGACCGGCTCCGGACCATCCTTCGTTCTGAGCCGGGCTTTCTCCTTCTTCCAGAAAACAGAGTCATTGTTTTTGTCCATCACCTTCCCGGGGTAGTCGAAGGAATCCAGGTACGCGGAGATGACGCGGCGAACCGATGCAAACGCCTCGTCCGCCACGCCCTGCTCCATTTTCTCGCGGAACAGGTCGTCGAAACAGGCCAGAATGTCGTCGTGGTTGAAGATGTCGTAGAACTTCTGGATGTCGCACTCCCCAACGAAAATGTCCTGCTTTCCGCACTTCTCACGGTACCTCGCCACGCTGTCGATGGCGTCAGTGTATTTCGGCATGGAATAAGAGCCGTCCTTCATACGGCGAGCCGAACGCATAAAGAGCATATCATCGTGGAAGCAGCCGTCAAATTGGGCAAGCAGATACTGGTATGTGAGCGCCAAAATGACCTTTGTCTCGAGATCTCGGTACAGGCAAATCGGGCGATAGATGTGCTGTCCGGAATCCGCCTGTTTCTTGTATTTGGGAAGAACCGTCGGGGTTTCCAGCACAAGTGGCTCATTCCCAGCTATGTCTGCCTTCACTTTCTCGACAAAACCCCTCAGGTTCTTGTTCCATTCGGAGTCCGTATCGTTCCAATGACGGGATATCGCCGTGTAGATGCGAACAGCCGCAGCGCGCTTGCGATAGGTCCATTTCTTAATCCCCCTTTCTCCTTTCTTGGGAAGCTTCCAGCGGCCCGGGTTGTTCCAGAGCCGATGAGGAGGCGTCATTGCCTTTACCTCCCAATAGAGCGTATGCCGTACTCCGGGCTCAGATTGCCCATTTGACTTAGCAGCAAACTTTGACCGTTCCTTGGCCACCTGACGGATAATTCTGTCGGTGGTTACAAACTGTGCGAGGGATTCAAATGATATAGCCATACAAAAAGGGAATCCTGCTCCGGACTCTCGTCTTAATCGATGACCTTCGGGCCCTAAAGCCCTCCGGTAAAACGGGGATCAGCCTAAAGGCTGCGACGTCTCCATTACCGAAATCGGCATAGCCCCTGAAGACGCGGAAACAGTTAGTTTAAAAAACAAATGTGTGTTCGAGCCAACTTGCCTATTGCTAGGACACTCGCGGAAGCAGGATTCCCATACAAAAATAACCAATAATACGGGAATATCAAAAAGGTCAGTCTCCTATCTTTTCCCTTACGGCCCTAAGAATCTCAACCATAGTCCAGGTGTCCTGCTGGCAGTAACGTTCGAGAGCTGCACGACGGTCTTCCTTTGTTTTCATGATGCCAAAAGTGGGGTTGGGTGAATCGTAGTTGAGATAAGTGATATACGCCTGCACGCCATTACCGACATCCATACCCTTGTATGTGAGAGAAGGCACGAGAACAGGAAGCGTCTTCTTGATGGAATAGCTGCCGTTAAGGTCTTTGTGGCACCCATCAAGGAGGCCAAGGACAAGATCGCCGACCTGCAGAAGCAGATGGAACCTCTCGAGAAAGAGCGGGACGCCCTGGAAGGCAAGGGCGACGGGTCCATCGAAAAAGCCGAAAAGAAGTTCAAAGAAGGGCTTAAGACTCAGGGCGGATTCCTGGAACGGCTCGACAGGATCGAAGACAAATCACATAACCTGACCGGCGGGCTGATTGATATGGTTAAGAACGAGGTCGTGGCGAATGTGGACACCTTCCCCATTGCCGAAAAGGCAAAGGCATTGGATGCGGAAATAGGACGTTACAAGTCATACCAGGGCGGGAGCCCCATCCAGTGGCAGGCACCCTCCCTTGCCGGGTTGCCCGACATGGACGCTGTCAACGGGTTGCTGACCCAGGCAGTCCGCCCCGCCGCGGAGCTGAACGACCGCGAGAAAGCGATCCTGGACGACATAACGACCGTGCTTGCCTAGGAGAACTTCGGAGACAAGACGCAGAAGCTCATCGTGGAGAGTGACCGGGCATACTGCCCGCTCTGCCACCAGCCGCTAACAGCCGACCACAAGCACACGCTGGAGCAGCGGCTCCTCCGCTTCCGCGACCGCCAGGTCGAAGATTTCAAGGACAAGGTCCGTGATGCCGAGGAGATGATCTCGCCCGTTACGGACACGATCCCCGACATCCCCGCCCCAGACTTCAAGGACGACCTGGAACGGGGCCATGATGCGGTCACGCGGCTGAACGCGCTCCTCGCCGACGTCAGCGAGGCTCTGGGACGCAAATACGACAACCCGTTCTCACCCATGCCGGCCGTCGACAAGGCAGGATGGGACGACTTGGTGGCAGAATGCCGCGGAGCCACTGCCAAGGTGGCGGAAGACGTCAACACCTACAACCAGAAACTGCAGGACAAGGCGCAACTGCTTGCCAACATCAAGAAGGACAATGTCACGCTGGCCGCCGTCGAGAACAGAACGTGGATCAAGGAGATTAAGCAGCGGGAAGCACGGAAGGTTGCTCTCATGGGAGACATCGAGAAGCTGCGGCGCGAAATCCTGACGAAGCAAAACGCACTGAACGCCCTTCAGGGGAAACAGGACCAGACCGACGACGCCATGGAGCAGATCAACAACTATCTCGACATCATCCTCGGCGGAGGAAAGCTCCGCCTGGCCAACAACACAAAGGACTCGTACAAACTGCAGCTCAAGAGCGGTGACACATACATCGACATTCCACCCCGCGCCATCTCGTCCGGCGAGCGGAACGCCCTGGCACTGGCCTATTTTTTCGCCTGTGTTATGGAGAAGAAGGATAGAGACTACAACTACAGCGAGCCTACCCTGCTGGTCATCGACGACCCCGTCTCCAGCTTCGACGCCGAGAACAAGGCCGGTGTCATTTCTCTAATCCTCCAGCAGTGCAAGAAGATTCTTGCAGGGAACACCCTCAGCAAAGTCCTTATCTTCACCCACGACTTTGCTACCCTTCGGACACTATGCGACTCCCGTTCTAGAATGCTCCCCGTGCAAGAAGGCCAGAGGGACATTTACTTCAGGCTCAAACCGAACCATGTCCTGGTATCACAGCTTTGCGATAACATCCGCGTGAACACCGAGTATTTCACGGACTTGAACAGCATATTCGAATTTGCCATCAAGGAGGACCCGGAGGATTTCGACGGGTCCGACATGATCGGCAACACCATCCGGAGCTTCGCCGAGAACTTTGCGACACACACATACAAGTGCAAGTGGATGGACCTGTTCTCTGACGATGAGCGGACGGCCTGCCTGCCTTATAAGATTCGCGACAAGGTCGAGGCCTTCGCCATCAAGCCGGTCCTCAATTCCGAGAGCCATGACGTGGACCGCGTGTTCGGACTCTCGGAAGTCCAGCGGGCCGCCAGGACGCTGCTGGTATACATGTACTGCGCACAGAAGGATCACCTGGAGGCTTACCTTGTCGGCCGGAATAAGGATAAAAATGGTTGGAAAATGCGGCGGGTTGAGGAATGGATTCTAATTTACTAATATAAGGAAAGTATCAGCCCTTTTTCTAAAAGAGCATCCTTAAGTCGGGGGGCATTATGACGCGGCTACCGCAACCCACACAAGTAACAAAGTCTGGTTCGCCAACTTGTGAGTGGATGAGTTCCGTTCCCTTTTTATTCCAAATGTTATGTCCCCATCCGTGTTATTCGTGAATAATCTCCACCCGGCTTCTCCCCTCGCCTCTTTTAACCACCTTTATCTGGGTCGGGACCCGGCTTTCGAGTTCCTCCCGGTGAGAGATGATACCCACACGGCGGTTGCTCTCGCCTGCCATTTCCTGCAATTTCTCCAGCGTTCCCATAACCGACTCCAGGGTCTTGGCATCGAGCGTGCCGAAGCCTTCGTCGATGAACAGGATGTTAACGTTCATGTCAGGCCGGTTCAGCGACGAAAGCGCAAGCGATAGCGCCAACGAAATCATAAATCGTTCGCCGCCAGAAAGGACGGCTACGCTCCGGATCTGGTCCTTGTTGTAGCGGTCCAGAACGAGGATCGACAACTGCTCATTTTCCTCGCTGCAGGTAAGTCTGTAGCGATCGGTAATGCGCTCGAGATAGATGTTCGCATTGTTCAACAACGGCCGCAAGATATAGGTCTGCACCAGAGTCCGGAAGCGTGATCCACCGAAATATCCGTTCAGCTGGTTCCATTTCTCGAAAACCGCTGTTGCCCGTTTCAATTCGTTCGCACGATTCTCCAGCAGTTGGACATTCTCGGTGTTCTTCGACAGTTTCCCGCTGATTTCGGCAACGAGACCGACGAGCCGGTCGTTTTCCGTAGAGAGATCCGCCTTCTCCTTTTCCAGGTCTGCCCTGACGGGGATCGTCTCCTCGGATTCAGCGCCCAGTGCGTGCATGGCAGCATCACGCTGACCAACTGCCAGAGTAATGGCATCTGTAGCCGACTTTAATTCCTCGTCTGTCTTCTTGACGAGTATGCGGGCGGTTTCCAAGCCTTTGACCGAGCCGGCTATAGTATCCAGGGCTTTTTCGTCTCTGCCCGTACTCTCAAACCACTGCGTCAAGACCTCTTCACATTCGGATACCGTCTTATTATAACCTTCAACAGTTGTTTTCAGGGTTTCTGCCGAACGATAGAGTTCTCGCCACTCGGCGACTATGTCCCGGCACTGGTATTCAACAGGCAGAACAACAGCTGCCCAATCGGCATAGGAATTCATGATACCTTCTCTGAATTCTCCCATAACTTTGAGTTTGTCCCGCAGCGCCCCAAGTTCAGTTGCCTCCGTTCGGACAGATTCTTTGCACTTATCATACTCATCGGCGTCTGCCTTGAGTTGATCTTTTGTTGAAGACAGCTCATCTGTCCATCCGGGATAGAACTTTAAAACAGCCTCAGATATTTCTTGGGAAAGGGTTTCCTTGTTTGATACCTTCTCGCCGAAGGCCTTCTTCAGGTTGGAGATGGCAGTAGCATTGTCCTTTACGGCCTGTTCCGCCGCGGATGCAGCCGTATGGGCACTTTCGTATGCCTTTTGAAGCGGCGTCTTCTCTTTAAGAAGCGCGTTGATCTGCTTTTGAAGATCCTCCGCTTTATTCTGAGTCTCTTTCAGACCGGCTTCCTTTGTCGAGAGTTCAGTCTCTCTTGCCCGGATTCGTTCCTCCAAGCCATCATCTGTCTCCAGACCGGCTTCACGTGCTTTTTTGGTAATACCATCCGCTTGTTTGGCCAGTTCCTGCTCCTTCCCCTGCAAGTCCTTTTTCTTTCTGTCAAGCGCACCAGAGAATTGTTGCTGCTCCCTGAGCGCCGTTTCGCGCGTCTTCTCCGCTTCCGTAAACAAAGCGTCTGCTTCTTTTCGCTGCTGGCCAAGTTCCGTGAGGCGTCCCTTGAAGTCATCAGTGATCTTCTCAATCTTCTGTCCGCACAAAGGACATATGGTCTCGTTCTCCTCGACGAGTTGCTGACGGAGATTGACCAGCGTTTCATCCAGGCTGCTGCTCATCGTGGTATAGCAGTTCCGGGCGATGTCACGGGCAGTTTTGGCGGACTCCAAGGCGGTATCCGCATTATGCAACTTCTCGTTCAGTGTCAAAAGCTTTTCCTCATCCTTGGAGACTTCATCCCTCAGATCGTCGCAAACCTTTTTTGCTTTGGCGCATGCCGACATTTCGCTTACCAGAAGAATCAGCGCCGTAATCCCGCCCTTGACTTTTTCCAGATCCTCATTGATCTTTAGTGGATCGAGGGCATCCCACTGCCCGATCAATGCGTCTATCTCGTTCTGCTTTTCGTCGACGGCCTTTTTCATCTCCTGGACAAGCCGGTCCTTCTCGGCTTTGGCGGCGGCCAGCCCCTGTGTCTTCCCGGCCTCTTTCGCCTGCTTTTCGGTCAGGCTGTCCATGTCGGCAAGAACCTCTTCATAGTTCTTCATCTTCAGCAGCGTCTCCCCCGCATGGCTATACAAGGCATCCCTGTCCTTTCGTGCCGCGAGCCAGGATTGCTTATCCTTCAATGCTGCCGCCCGGTCATCAGCCTGCCGCCTCCGGAAAGCCAGGTCCGCATCCAATGTATGGAATGTCTTAGCAAGGGCATGTTCCTCGGTCTTCGATGTGGCCAGGTTCTTCTCGGCGTCACGACGGTCCTGCAGACGCTGCCGTTCGGTTACGGTGTTTTCCCAGTCCGCAGCCAGGGCTTTAGCCTTGAGATAACCCTCTCCCTTGGTGTCCTGCTCAAGTTCCTGTTTCCGCTTCGACGCAGCCTGGATGGTAGCGACGGCCGTCTCGTATTTCTTCATCTCGTCGAGCCGGCGGCCGTTCTCGGTTATCTTCCCGTCATTCTCCTTCTTTGTCTTCGCCGTTTCCGCTAACTGAACTTTCAGCGTTTCGACTTCTTCTTCAGGAAGGGTATGCCCTTTCTCCGTATCGTAGGCGATTTGTGCGTTATCTTTTGTAGACTTGGCCTTATCAAAGAGGCTCTTGATAGCTTCACCGTAGCGGGAGAATTGTTCGGTATTTGTCAGCTGCTCCAGGATGTCTTCACGTTCCTTCTTATTCCCGGTCAGGAATGCAGCGAACTGTCCCTGGGCCAGCATGGCCATCCTGCCAAATTGCTCGAACGACAGTCCTACTGCGTCCTTGACTCTTTTTTCGGCTTCCTCACCCGTGAACGTGTCCGTCCCGACGGTAACGCTCAGGACGGGAGTCCTGGGTTTGAGGTGTCTCTCGCCAGTCTCCTTGTCGGTATTTCCCAAATAGACGCCCAACCTGAACCTCGAACGATACTCCAACCCGTCATTGCCCTCAAAAAGGACTTCGCTGTAACAGTCATCCTTCTCAGATATGCCCAGACGCGTGTATTGATCGATGGAGTACACCTTGACCAGTTGACCGTCTGCATTTCTGAATTCATTGTTCTTCTGGCCGGTGACGGATTTGATGCGGGGCGTCGTCCCATACAGCGCCATGGAGATACTGTCCAGGATTACAGACTTGCCAGCCCCCGTATCCCCGGAAATAAGGAACATCGATGCGGGAAGACCTGTCCCTGCATCTATCAGGTCTTTTTCAAAATCGATATCCGCCTTCTCAATGGAGGCGATGTTCCGAATTATCAGCTTCTTAATCTTCATGCCTTGTCCTCCGTTCGGGGATCAGTCTTTTCCTTTGCTGCTTTTTTCGCCGCTGTTTTGTCTGCTTTTACTTTCTGGGAGGCCCGTTCTTCTTCCTTCATACGGCGCATTTCCGCCTTTACATCCTCGAAAGCCGCCCGGACCATATCGAGGTCCAGGTCGGGATACTGGTCGTGCGTCTTCTCAATGAAAGTCACTGGGTCCGTCATTTGCTGCAACTCAGCTACTTCAAACACGGGCCTGGCGTCCTGATTAGCTTTCCCGTCAGGAGTACCTTCCCAGATAGTTTTCGGGTTATATCGAACCTCATCCTCGTTTGCTGCGATGATTTCGTAGACGAATTGGTTGAAATTCGACGGCAAAGACGCCTTATAGTCCACGCGAAGCCGGAAATAGCCGCTTTTCTCTTCTTCGCTGAAAGCCTTGATCCCTTCAAGCGCCTCCTCATATGTCCCAAATGCACTCCCATCCTTAGGAAGGATATAGAAATGCCGCAGTTCGTCAATGCGCAGCTGACGGATAGTCACATCTCCGCCATATCCCGCCATGTCCACGACACTCACCGTATGGGGATAGGTTTCGTCGCAGCTTACATGGAGGACACTTCCGCTGTAGCGGGCGACACCCGATGGATACGTCACGGCATCCATCTTCAAGTCGTCCTCGGGATGCCCGATTGTCTGCGGCTTATGAATATGGCCAAGTGCCAGATAGTCATAGCCCGTTCCAAGGGTGGAGACATCCTGCGTACGTATCGTTCCGATCTCGCCATGGCCGGTCATATCCGATCCCGTGACGGCCAAGTGCGCGGTCAGCACGACCGGCTTTCTAGCCGTGTTCTCTGCGGCCACCCGATCGAGCAATGTCTGGACCTGGGTCCTGCGGTCCCCCGCAATGTAAGGCAGGGCCACGATGTATCCTGCGTCAAGGCGCACGATATAGTTATTCTGCCATCTGTCATCATCTTGTCCGGCATCCGCAGACGGGGCTACGCCCACAAGGCGGACATTAGCCAGCTCCCAGACGGAACGGTCCGCTTGGATACGAGCAGCCGAGTCATGATTTCCGGCGGTAATGACGATGGTCATGGCCGGATTCTTAAGGGCAAGCGAGACGAAACGCTCGTTGAAGAACTGCCGGGTGGCAGCGCTCGGCTGCTGGATATCGAAGATGTCGCCGCTGACAATCAGTGCGTCGGGGCGTTCCTTCTCGCACCACTGCTCCAGTTGCACGAAGAAGTGTGTATGCTCGTCTACCCTGTCGTAGCTCTGGTAGATAATCTGCCCCAGATGAAGGTCTGCAGTATGAATGATTTTCAAGCCTTTTCCTCCTTTGCCATCTTTATCTTGTATGTTTTTATGGTTCTCCCCCTCCCACTACCCGCGTAATTCCACCACCTTGCCCTGCATGGCAAGGTAGATGATCGTAGCCCTGACCTTCTTCCCGGCGCGGGACAGCGCCTCACGGTAGGCACGCTGCTGCGGGGCATAGTGACCGACGTAGCGGCTGTTCCCCCGATCGAGGATCTCCCTGCCGGCGAACGGCAGGTTCTTGAAGTCCACGAGAACGCATTCCTCCTCAGAAGTGTACCACACAAAGTCGATGGAACCGACCGTCATCTGTCCACCGCGCAGCTCCCGGAACGGGAGCTCGTGTTCTATCTTCACAGCCTTGCCGTATGTCTTGGCAAGGAAAGCGCACAGCGTCTCCATCGATGCGATGACGGCGTCGGGGTCGGATAGCACTTCGGACAGGCCGTGACGGGAGATGGTGTTTGATGCCATATCCACCATCACGCTTCTGGGTGCAGCGGGGTCGTATGCGGCGAAGATGTTGTGGATGCATGTTCCCACCTGGTCATCACCGGCATCCGCTGCCTTGAAGATGACCTGCCGGAACGGCTCTCCGTCATCATTCAGGCAGACAGCCTTCGTCGCCGCCACGAGTGCGTCATCAGATAGTGCGCTCGGCGTTACCCTCTTGGGCTCCGTGACGGCGCACGGCGCCTCTTCTTTGCGGTATTCGTATGTAGGATCCAGAGGATCTTCGGGCGGGTCTTCTGCTTTTATCTCGCGATAGAAGATCTTGGGCGTGCCCGGTCCCCATATCTCCTGATATGTTCCGTCGGTCCAGCTCTTGTCCGTCCTTGCCTCCCATTTCGGGTCGGCATAGATGTCGCGGAGGGCGTCGGCGATGAAAGAGCAGCCCTTGCCGTGCTGGCTCACTTCCACCAGGATGTCTCGGGCGCGGGTGACACCGACATAAAGGAGGCGCCTTCCTTCTTTGATCTGAGCGTTGAAATAGTCAGAATAGCTATCAGTGCCGGACAGGCTACTGAAGGTGTCACGGATCTCGGTGGGGACGCCTTGGACATACTGGTTCGTCAAACGCGGGGCGTATGTGAGATAGTATCCCGGATAGAGGTTCTCCGCCGTCGGCGTACCCTTCCTCACGGATACCACATCCCACAGGAAGTTCTTCGCCACCTGCTTGTCGGACAGCAGGTCGTTAGCCAGCGAGAACATGATGACCATCGGCCACTGCAGGCCCTTCGACCCGTGGTAGGTCAGGATGCTGACGCCATCCGTGGCATATCCCTCCACATTGATCTCCCCCGCCTCTATCTGGGAGATGAACCCCTCGAGTGTCGGGTTCTCACCCAGCGTCAGGCAGTTCGCCTCATAGTCGCGGGCATTCTGCACGAGCGCCATCAAGTTGTCTCGACGGCTCTCCGCCCCTCCCCACTTTGCGCACTTGTCAAGGAGGTCCATGCGGATGACGAGACCGCGCACGATGCTGGCAACACCCTTGCCGGAGAGGCTGTCCCTGTACTCCCGAAGGAACGAAGTGAGCTTGGCGATGTCGTCGTAGTCCTTGCCGAGGATGTCGCCCAGGGAGAGGCCGCAGCAGAGCTTGGCGAGCTCGGCCGTCTGGAGCTTCGAATCACCCAGGATATAGTTGAGCATGAGGAGCACCAGACGGATCTCCATCCTACCGGCATCCGCCGTCCCCTTGACGGCGACGGGTATCTTGTATCTCGTGAACTCGGAGGCCACCTTGTCTATGTCGCCATTGGTGCGGCACAGCACCGCGATGTCCGAAGCTCTGATGCCGCGGAGCTCACGCGTGTCCTTGTCAAACACCTGCTTTATCTCGGACCTGCCGTCCAGGATGCGGCGCACCTCCGACGCAAGGTCGGTGATCATCTCATCCTTAGTCGGGATGACGGGAGAGCCGGGCTTCCCGCTTTTCAGGATTTTCCCGGGCTTGAGCGCCGCGTCCCAATGCTGCAGGTTCAGAATCTCTTCAGGCAGGGCCTCCGTGCGATGGGTAGGCTGCAGCACGACGTCCTTTTCTTCCAATTCCGGGAAGGCGCGTACGAAGACGTCGTTGGCGAAGTCCACGAGCGGCTTGAGAGACCGTCGGGAGACGTCCTGCGTGTCGGTCTTGAATCCCGGCTCGTGGGCCTTCTCCCGGCCGCGGATGTTGTCCGTCAGAGCCTGGACAAGGGCCGTGTCACAGGCACGGAACCCGTAGATGGCCTGCTTGGGATCCCCGACCCAGTAGCTGTGTCCGACGAGGTCGCTCAAGCGGTCGAAGATCTCCAGCTGCTTGGGGTTGGAGTCCTGGAACTCGTCGACGAAGACATACTTGATGCTCTCGCGGATATCCTCCTGCACGGCCTTATAGGCCGGGTCCTTGAGCATGACCAGGAAAAAATTCTCCATATCGTTGTATTCGATGATGGAGTTGTCTTTCTTGTACTTCTGGAAATCATTCCTCCATCGGATGGCTATCTGGAAGATACGGTCGGCGCAGTCGCGGATGATATTATGGTAACAGTTGTCCTTGCAGGTGACATCGATACGCTCGAGGGACTTCCTGTGGCTTTCCGTAAGGTCTGCGACTCCCATGCTGTCGGCCATGGAGATGATGCCCGATACGGCCGCCTTCCAGAAGTCGTAGTCGATTTTCGAGGACTGCTCTTTCTTGAGCTCCACGGTCTCAGCGAAAGACCGGAACGCAGCAATATCCTCCGCGTTCGTGGCACGGCCGAGGGTCAAGGATATATATGCCTCCTTGTTGTCGTCGTTCATCACCTCGCACTGCGCGCTGATGCCAAGCAGATACCAATATTTCTTGATGTACTTGTAGGCTATGGCGTGAACGGTGCCTATGTTGGCTGCGTCGAGTTCGGCGGCCTGACTGTACATCCCCTTTTCGAGGAAGCGGATGCGGGCGTTGCGCTTGATGTCCGCGGCGGCCTTTTCGGAGAAGGTCGTCATGATGACCTGCGCCGGCGTGCAGTGGCCTGCCTCCACGTGCTCCGCAAAGGTGTTTGTCAGGAAATAGGTCTTGCCCGACCCTGCGCCAGCGTTGATGTATGTGATATTCTTCATTATTTCAGTCCTCCTTTCAGTGTGATGTTCTTGTCCCCGTAGGCGCGGGCCTTGAGGTTGTGGTTGTCATAATCCGACTCCAGTTCAAAGACATCCGGATCCTGAAAGTAATCCAGATCCGCCAGAGGAAGGCCCTCACCCTCCTCGAGAATGCCTTGTCGCAGCTGGTTCCAGCGGAACACGTATCCCCTGACGGCCATGTCGAAGATATCCTTCGGATCTGTCTGCTCGACCTCCTCAATGGACGGGTTGTCTTTCAGTGTGTTCTCGGGTGTGTAGAGCTTCCTTCTTGGGATGGCGTAGTATCCGATGAACTTGACCTCTCCCAGTTCCTTCTCCACGACCTTGCGGTATACAGCCAGCTGGAGTTCTCGGTTCTCCTCGATCTTGCGATAGTAAGTCTTGCTGGCGCTGTACTTGAAGTCGAAGATGACGTATCTGCCGTCCGACGGGTCTTTCAGGAGGCAGTCGATCTTCGCGTACACAGGGCCGATACCCTTTATGTCGGCGGTCAACTCATATTCAAAGCCCTCGATGGAAAGGCCGTTTTCAATGATGATGCCCAGCAGCGTACCCACGCTCTTCTTCAGGCTTATGCGGAAGCTTTTCTCTTCCAGGCTGTTCTCCTCCAGATACAGCACCAGGCCCTTTACGGCGAGGACGCTGTCCAGGATCGTTTCATATCTGTCCTGATGCAGCTTCAACATGACTTGGGGATCATTGCCTCCTTCCGCCCCCAGGGCTTCGATGTAGGCATGCGCCACCGTTCCCTCGGTGGTGTCGACATCGGCCAGCTCCTCTATTCCGTACTGGCGGTAACCCTTGACATATTCGAGCAGGTAGTCCACCGGGCGCATGAGGAGCGTTTCGATGCTGCTGTAGCTCTCCGTCTTGCGAGAGAACCCGTCGAGGATCTTAGGGTCGAAGTGATGGACAGCGGCCTTGCCGGGGTCGGAGGATACGGCCCCGGTCTCCGTCTTGGCCACGGGCGATCCCTCTGCCTTCGTCATGCAGTCGGAGAGTTCCGCCAGGAGGGCGCCCTGGATAGTCTCCACGCCGCTGATGCGGCGACACGTGACAATGGTGACCGAACGGCACCGGCTCAGACCCTCGAGCTTGTACGCCCTGTCGAGGCGCGCCATCTGCTCTTTCCCGGAAATAAGCATCCCGGCAGACTGCAGCGCCGCGATCTCGCTCGGCGAAAGGAATTCATATTCGTAGGCGACGACGTTCTCGGTCGTCGCTGAAAACCAGACAAGGTGTCCTGCTTCCGAGAAGATGTCAGCAACATTTCGTATGACATTCATCGAACCCAGCCGAGCATAGTCGCGGCTGATGTTGATCGGGACGCAGACGTGGCCCGCCCAGCGGCAGACCTTATCCAAAGGGATCGTCTGTCCCTCCCAGCTTTCCAGCAGGCGCAGCATGGTGCCGCAATTGTGCAGCAGCGCCTGAAACTGCGCAAAGTACTCGCCGTCCGGATCCGCATTGTCCTGAGCCCATCTGGCCAGTCCATTGACAAAGGCAACGACGCCCTCCACGGGCGCCTCTCCGGCCGGGAGGCCCTTGCTCTGCTCCCACATGCCGAGGAACTTCAAGGCCGCCCCGCGGTCCCTATCCTTCAAGGTCGTCCCGTCGAAGGCATATCTCGCGTCATCGAGGATCTTATCCCAACCAGCACCGAAGCCACCTTCAGAGCAGATGTGGTCGAAGAGCTGGCGCGCGGCGCGCGGGAAATATGCGGTCCCATCTTCCTTCTCTTTACGGGTGTGCAGCTTTCCAAGAGGTGTCCGGGGAGACTGCAGATAGGACTGCAGGCTCGAGATGTCGGCCGGGTATTTAAAGAGGGCCAGGCCCAGGGGAAGGAGGCGCATCACCGCGCCGATGCCCTGGTCTGCTGCGCCGATGCCAGGCTTTCCCATGGCATGGAGAAGGTCTCCGAGAAGCGCCTCATCGGCTTCCGCTACGACATCCTCGCAACCTATCTCCTGAGCCGCAATCCACTCATGGGCGGCATATTCGTTGGCGAATTCCAGGATGCGGCCGTTGGCGATGGAAGCCTTTCCGTCCATCGCCTCCGGTTGCGCCACAGCATGGTATGTCACGACGGGTTCGGCATGATGGCTGTTCATGGCGTCGAAGATGTCCCGCAAAACAGGCTCCAGATCTTTCTTCCTGCATTGCACTTCGATATGGTCGGACGGGTTCAGGATGGGACGCCTCTTCGCTTCCTCGAGCATTACCCGCCAACCGTCGGCATTGCCGGGACAGTCGAAATGTGCCTCTATCAAGGAGAGGACACGGATCTTTTCACTATCCCCCACCTGGTTACCCTTCCATCCGGCCTTCACGAGGGCGTCACGCCACCCAAGCATCAAATCTGCGGTGGCATAGTCGTCCCGTTCGAAAGACTCTGCATAGAAGAGGCCTTTGCCCTTAGGCGACGACAGGGTCTTTTTCATAGCAGCCATATAGGCGATGACGCGGTCAGGGTGCTCGGCGCAGGCACGTGTCAGGCCCACGCGTAGTTCCAATTCGGCGAGGAGCGCTTCCTTGCCGCAGTAGGCCTTGCCCAGGCCGCAGTCGGCGGCGGTAAGGAAGACCGAAGAGTCGTAACGTGGATTGAAATATATCGTCATACTATCGCGATTGTTTCTTTCGATGATTGAAGATTCTGATGAATGTAAATATCGCAAAAATTACGGAATTTTCCAACATAACTACTGCGGAAGAATATCTTCGAGAGCCTTTAGGCCGGCCGTGATGTCGAAGTAGTATTTCTCCTCGTGGCCGTCGACATCCACGGTCAGGATATCGATGGAACGTTCATTGTCGCCGAAAAGCTGCTGCATGATGCGTTCATAGGAAGAAAAGCGCGGATATGCGGTGATGAGTTCGTCGAGGATCTCATATTCCAAGTGGACATAGTCTTCCGTACGGGTGATGACGATGGGGTCGTCGATGTTGCATCCCCTGTTGTTGGGGTTATAGGTAACATATTCCTCTTCCTCCACCCGAATGCCGTTCTCATGCAGGATTTCCTCGGCCTCGCTCTCGGGCCACAGCTCATCCTCGTCCTCACTCCTATCAAAACCATAGTAGTCCCTTTCTGCGTCGAATATCATGCTGAGCCAGTCGAGGGCCTTTTTGTCGTCCTGCTCCACCCCCAGCCCGTTCATATAGCATTCCACGAGGAAGTTCGCCGCATGGGTGTCGCCCTGCTCCGCAGCAAGGAGAAACCACTTCACGGCCTCGGCATAGTTCTGCTCCACGCCTTCCCCCTCGAAATACCGCCGTCCCAACTCGGTCTGCGCAGCCGGCCATCCGCCATCTACGCTCC
>JAEEGL012668829.1_pt1 | contig 26194 bp, 24 predicted proteins | sample 9134231 | NCBI WGS metagenome assembly JAEEGL01 (sample SAMN16246548, study PRJNA631951) | gut metagenome | biome: gut microbiome; feature: rumen; material: fiber-attached | host: Bos | place: Iran: Karaj | collected 2018-10
CAATGCGCGGCAGAGTTGGTCGGGGCAGGAGGTGGGCTTGCCTCCGCAGCGGATGCCGTTGAGTTTTTGGATGACGTCGTCGATTTTCTGTCCGACGACCAGCCGGCAGATGCCCTGGAGGTTTCCGTCGCAACCGCCATAAAAGAAGACCTGCTGGATGACGCCCTCGTCATCGACGGTCACATCGATGAACTGCGAGCAGGTGTCTTGGGTTTTGTAGAGGGTGTGGGGCATAGGTGTGGGGGTTCTGATTTTGTTTGCAATTGATTATTCTCGCTCTATTTTACTGTATTTTTTCATCAGTCTATCAGTTAGTTGAATGCTAGATAAATTGGTGACATTCGGTTTTATCTTCGTCATAATGATCATTCTTTCAGTAAGAAAAAGGAGTTTACTAAATCTCTTTGAATCCCATCTGCTTAAGATATTCGTATGTTCCATCATAGAACTCAGAATTACGAGTTGGATCTGAAGAGGAGCCCTCAGGAACGCAGATTACCATACCTTGACGAGCACGAGTTAACAGTACGCGATATGCATTCAGTTGGTATGCTTGACGTTCTGCTTTCTTGATTTTGTTCCATCGAGTTCCTCCATTAAATTCATAATAATCCCATGTGCCGTTAGAATAGCGGAGGTCACCATCCCATACTAAACAAGTCCAGTCAAGTTCCAGCCCCTGAATGTCGAATTCACTGGCTGCATCCTCCAAAAAGAGCGACGAACGCACATCGTTTATATCATCAAGGAACCAGTGTACAGTGTCTGGTTTACAACGCACATCTATTGCAAGTGATTTTAATCGATAGGCCTTAGAAGAAACCACCAAACCATAACGTTCGTTCCCTCTGGCATGCTGTTTCAACCAAACTTTTGCCTTGTCCAAACTACGCGTTAAAGCTATAGGATAACGATCTGATATTGTTGCGTAGGTTTCACGAACTTTCTCGGCATCACCATCTAAGAGGTAGTGCACCATATTTGACAAGCTTTCAGCACGAAAACTGCGCATTGAAACAGCAAGGTGCAAATCTTCCGAGTAGGTAACATGTGGATTGTGTTCTAACAACTCCTTCACCTTACCTTCCGCATACTCTTTTGCGGTTAGCTGGCTAGAAATATATACCTGCCAATGGGGAAACGTCTCATTCAGAGCACGAATCCATTCGCCAATGCCAGCCTCTCCTGTATTGATTTCTTGGCCGCCACCCACAAGACAAACTATTACAGCCCAATCCTTTCGTTGGTCAAGTGACCAAATAAGGAATTCACCTTCTGACATTGGAAAATCGGCGAATCCTTTCTTTCTTTTTAACCAAGAGGCGATATGTTCATTGTCCCATGATCGCTGTGCTTCATCGAAAATGGCGATGTTTTCTACTTCTCCATAGCCGGCCTTTTTATCTTTCAATTCTTTGAGAGGATCTATTTGCAGTTCACCATTCACGATACGAACTTTCCCCAACATATTATCCCGGTAATGGTGAATGATTTGAATAAAGCGTTTCACTTCTCTTTCGGCTTCCTTTTTAGTTATTTTATTGCCACGAGCTTTCTCTTGCGCTTGCTTGTCACGTGTGAGTGCTTCCGTTAAAACTTCAACCAACGGACCATTTCCAGACAAATAAACTGCTAAATCCTCATCCGTTTCTTGTTGTACAGCGACATTCAGTCCGACCAATGTTTTGCCTGCGCCTGGGACGCCAGTGACAAAACAAATACTTTTACCCCCACGCACCTTTGTCTCACGAATGACTTTTTGCACATATTGAGTTGTCCGTTTTAATTGTTCACCTTCAGCATCATGTCGTGTGATATTTTCAACGCTATGGTTAAGATAAAGTGAGCGAGCGGCTTCAATGATTGTTGGTGTAGGAGAATAACGACTACGTGACCAATCTTCTATTGAAACAGAATGTGTTATTGTAGGAATTGGCTCAGACAAGACCATTGAAAAAAGGGCTGCCAGATGGTTGGCGTTTGTTAAAAGAGGTTCATAAACGCCATCGTCGTAATGCGACAAAGAACACGAAGAAGAATATATTTCACCTTCAGTGGCTACAAGAATTGGAATAATATAACGATCTATGCTTCCTTGATGAAAATTCTTCAAGTCAAGAGCGTAATCCAAAACCTGGTCAACATCCTGATGCATGAATTCCGTTTCGCCTACTTTAAATTCAATGACAAACACACGTTCACGTAATAAGACAACAACGTCTATACGTTTGCCCAATCGAGGAATAGTATATTCAAAAATAATCTCCGCATGTTCATTCACATACACTTGCAGCACTTGTTTCATGATTTGGATTTCTTGCTCCCATGCATATTTTTGGGTGGAAGCAGTGTCCATTTCATCCGCACGCGACATCTTGCCAAAGATTTCATCTACCGAATCGATGACAAAATCAGAAAGAGAGGATCTGTAAAAGTATCTATTTATCATTCAGTTGTCACTTGTCTATTTTACCCCGCAAAGATACACATTTTTCTACTTCGTCATTAGTCGCTGTATCAGCCAAATGGCGTCTTTCCGACGAACATGAAGTCCTGCACCTCCCTTTGAGCACCCTTAGCCAACGTGACCATTTTCGTGACCTCACGAAAATGATCGTCAATATTGACACCCAGCGTTTTACACGTCTGCATGGCACGACCTATGGCAGTAGCAAATTTTTTTCCAGTTGGTATGTAACATTTCACCTTTTCCCATACTTAGTAAATAACAAAACCTTTTATTTTGCATTGTACTATTTGCCTTTCCCTGCCGAAATTGCCGAAAACCGGTCGATGAAGGAGTATTTCTTCTTTGGCATGACAGGTTAGTTTTATACTGGCATTGCTTGATATACTTTGCCGTCAATCAGTTTCCCGTTTTTGTGTTTGCTTCTTTTAACACCATCGCTGCCCCAGGTGCCCCATTGTTTGAAAAAGAATAACCCGCCTTGGGTTTCGGTTTGTTCTTGGATGGAATCTATCCACTCTCTTTTCATCGGGCGGGCTTGAGGGCCACTCTCGCCACCCACAATCACCCAGTTGATGTTGCTTAAGTCCAGCTCACCTAAATCTTCGATGAGCGGCTCGCAAGAAAGGAATCGAATCGGGGCATCAAGCACACGCAAACAGTCGATTCTTGATTTAGAAGATTGTGCTTCGACCGTCACGCCCAACCAAACATTTTGCGGCACATCGTGGGTGAGAAAATATTCCGCCATTCTCTCGGCGCGCTTGGTGAGCAGTTGGTAGCGGTGATGAGGCGTGCGACGTATCGTATCCATCACTTTGTCAACAAAGTCAAAAGGAACATCCTTGTGGAAAAGGTCACTCATAGAACAAACAAATATGGTATGCGGCTTTCTCCAAGCGAGTGGTTCGTCCAAACAATCGTTATGTAACGTCACCTGAAAACCATTGGCGTATTTTTCTTGCCCCATAGCCTTTAGCCTACGAGTCATAACTTCGGCATAGCAGTGGGCACATCCGGGTGAGATCTTGGTGCATCCTGTTATAGGATTCCAAGTCTTGTCAGTCCATTCTATTTTAGTGGTTTTCATTTCCTTTTCAATTTATACTGAACAATACGCCTTTCTTTATAAACTTTATTATAGTTCACAAGAGGAGTCTTCTCTTCATAGTCAATCAAGTTTTCTTTTTTCATCCTTTTCAGTTCGTCAGATGCGTGTTGAGAAATGTGCCCTTGCTCCAGAGTGTAGTCAAAAACATCCTTGTTTGTTTTCAACAACCCGTTTAGAACTCGTTGTCTTAATTCTGATTGAAACGATTCTATTTTTGTTGGTTTTGTTTCTCCAAAAATATCGAGTTGATTTTTGTTCTTGTCATCATCAATATCAAAGTTCGCCTCACCGTTAATAGTATTCTTTTTCCAAGCTGTTCTTAAAAACTTATCCACGGCAAGAGGATGTTTCGCCCCAAAAATAATACCATAAATATTGGGACCTTTCTTTATAGTAAATGGATATAGTTTCAAAGATGTTCCTTGGGGCAAGCGCTCTTTTAATTGTTCAAGAATACTACGATGAATATATTTGTATGGATTCAGTCTGACTTTTTCCATGTCAATCTTCAAATTAGTTTGGAAAGCTGGTGTATCCCCAAATCTAATAAAATAAGATGATGAAAGATAGTATATAAAGTCGGTGTGTGGCAAACTTTCAAGACTGGAAAGATAATTATCAGCCAAAAACTTCATTCCATTTTGGTCGAGGAATATTAATGATGGATTTGAATAAATTATGTTGTAAAATTTCGGGAACAAATCAGCAAAATCATTATTATAAAAGTTTAGAAATAAATACTTATTAGATAATCTTTTGAGTTCAAAATCATCGCTTATACATTGTTCGCAACACTGTCTCAAGGTGCTGTACTTTGTTGAATCATATTCATTCAAACAAACATGAACCTTGCACCTTTTTTGAAAGATATTTCCTGACTGTGCTTTTATTTGTTGTAATATTCGAATGGGACTTCCTGCAGTATCTTTTGTGTCTCTTCCTGGCCCCGCAAAAAAGTCAAATATCCAGATGTCTGAATCCGCACAACTCATCACAAAAGTAGGTAACCACTCTTTGAAATAGTCCTCAAAGATTTCAAGTTTTGTAATTGTTCCTTCGTCAAATGGATGATCATGTAAATTCTTTGCAGCCATATTTCACTTTTGTTTCATTCCAAAATTAAAATTTCTCTATATAGCAAACAATCGAGTTGTCATTTGTTGTATTAATTATGTTTTCAAAAGCATTTATTTCATAGGTAAACGGTCCTTTCCATCTCGCTTGAAACAACCCAAGCGACAGCCCTCCCGCTCCCGCGAAAAGGTCAATCACCGTGGGGGTGTTACTCGTTCTATATGTCTGATCTGCCGACATTTATCGCTAATTTAAATCAAGCCCGCAAAGATACGCATTTTTTCTTTTGTCTCCGAATCTTTATTTCCGTTCACGAAACATTCTCCACCGCTTCCTCCGCGCTTATCGAATACTTCCCCATCAGCCTCTGCACCAGCCAAATGGCCTCTTCTTTGTCGAGTTTATAACTCAGAACATCGTAATAGGCGGTCGCCGCGTGGTTCCATCTGTAGGACATCACGGGCCCGGGTTCACGGCCTCTCACGAGAAAGTCAGAGAAATCAAGCGCTTTCTGCCATTCAGGTAATGTGCCGTCGGCTTCGATGGTTAGTTCCAAGTAATCGTCGAACCCCATATCGTATGGGGGAATCAGGGCGTTGGGGACGTAGCCTTGGATCTGCCAAAGCGGCTTCATTTCATTGTCATACAGGGTGTAAGTGCCTTCGTCGCGCACTTTTGCCCAAACGTGCAAATAACCATTGTTTTCGTCCCAGTCCTTCAGCTTTTGCTCCCTTAAATCTACCCAATACTCCAGTAGTTTGGTCTTTTCGTCATACATCAGGGGCACGAAAGATTCGTCACACTCCAATTCTGACGCCGAACAGCCGTCGAAGTAGACCGTTGTGTATTTGTCGCGTTTGTCGTAAGGAATGGAAATTCTGAGGAAACAAGCCTCGTTTTCAAGTTTTTCTTTTAATGTGGTGCTCATAAAATTAAGATTTTGTTTCTTTTAATAGTGATATTATGAACGGCTGATTTCTTTGGTTTTTTTATATTTATTTGGTTTTTAATAAGTTGATATTGTATGTTATTGTGTTGATTTTGTTTGCAAATATAAAACTTTATTTAATACAAACAAAATCAAGAGTAAAAAATATTTGATGTTATGATAATTTCCTATTTTTGCAGTTTGAAAGATGAAAAAAGTGAATATATACGAGCTTTCGCAGGCTAAGCCACCCGCGTCATTGGTACTACGCTCATTTCCACCAATCCCAGCATACCAGGATTGGCAGGATAAGATTCAATATGCTGGATACAATGGAACTGACGGCGCTTATTCCACCACCACCTTCACAACCCTATCCCCATCCCCCTGCACCACTTTGACCACATAGCAGCCAGGGGCGAGGGCGGTGATGTCAAGGACGGCCGTGGGGCCAGAAGCGCGGCGGGTGAGGACGAGACGGCCCGAGAGGTCGTGGATGCGGACCTCGGCTTCGCCATCCGCCAGGCCGTCCAACACGATGCGATCCGAGGCCGGATTGGGATAAAGGGAAACGCTCTGGGACTCTGTGGCTTGCACGCCCGTGGCAATGTCGTTGTAGTCGTAAACGTAGTCGCACACGTACTGCAGCACGTGGTCCACGTCAACGCTGTACCAGGCCTCGCGCACGCAGGCGTCCACGTTGTCATACATCCGTGGACGGTCCATCTCCGGGTTCCACGGGATCACCGTGCTGCTCAGCGGCATGGCAGGGGCGTATGTATAGAGGCTGCGCTCAACCTCATTGTCCATTTCATCATAGTGGTGATACTCCGTACAATTGCCGCTATTGTCATACAGATAGGTGCATTGGCCGTTGTAGATCCACTGCGTGCCGTCGTCACTCACACTGTCCAACACCAACATTTTGTGCCCGTCGGCATAGCTCGTCACAAGCTTCTCCGTTGGGAGCAACGCACCCATGTCAAAGTTGTAACTGTACCACAATTCCTGCACGCAATCGTCCCCGCTATACTGGTATTCCGTCTTCTGATACAACAAGCCGCCCATATTCAAAGTGGAGAGCACCAACTGGTTCTGCGCATTGTAGGTGTAGTTGTATATGCCGCCGAGTTCCCAACTGCCGCCGAAATTGTTGTAGTTGCTTCTCGAAGTGATCAGCCCCGCAGCATTGTAGGTGTAGTCGATGTAATAGACGTTCTGCCACACCCCACCGAGCTTCTGCCAGCCCGACAGCCGGACCAAGTTGCCGGCGGCGTCGTAACTCATGGAGTCGATGACCTGGTACTCGCCACGGATGGAGTCAGTCATCACCAAAAGACGATAGTCGGCATCGTAAGAGAAGTTGCAAATCTGGTAATAATCGTCCGTGTAGAAGCTGGACAGTTTCCACTGACAGTCGTTTCTGAGGACAGTAGAAGGCATTGCTTTCCGAGGCAAGATTCGCGAGGCAAAATGACCTTCGGTTTGCGCCCACGCGCACAGCGGGAGCAAACATAACAGGGATAAAAGAGTGCGTTTCACAACCAGTTGATTTTGTAATTATTTGATTTTCAAAAACTCCTACCGTCTCTTTGCGCTCAGAATCTTCCCAATATACATGTGATGGATGCCGGCGGGGAAGTTCTCGTAACGCTTGCGCGGGATCTCCTCAAAGCCAGCCGGATCAAACGGGTCACGGTAAATGATCTCACATTCATATACTTCGCGGGCCTCCAGATAATAGGGTGCGCCATGCTCCGTGTAAGCCACATGCAGGCCCAAGGCCTTCTCCTTATCGCCGTCACGTCCACTATGAGAGCCCATATAGGCCAAAATATCCTTTTGATCCTCATCGAAGGTCATCACAGTAAAATACTTGTATTTCTCCATAAACTGGTATGTGTAGCGGGCGGGGGCCACATACACGGTGATGGTGTTCACATTGTAACTCCACACGTTGCCCAACGCACCCCACCCAATGGTCATGGCATTATGGTTCTCCTTGTCACCCACAGCCAGCAGCAGACCGCTACCCTTGAACCACGTGAACGGGTTTCCGTCGAAGTCATCGGTGTAGTCGAACTCGCTGAAGACAGCCTTCTCCAATTGTTCTTCGGCATCCACGGTCTTGCCATCCACACTTCCGTAACGGTTATACGACACGTTGGCGGGTTTCCACTTGTCTTTCGGCTTGTTGGGACCGTCAGGATAGCCGATGACGATGGTATTGAGCGGAATAATCTTTTCGGGCAGACCGAGCACCTTGGAGACGTCTTTGCAGCGTTCTTCGGAGGGATAGGTGCCGGTCCAGACGGCACCGAGCCCCATCGCCTGTGCGGCCAGGAGGATGTTCTCGGTGGCGGCGGAGCAATCCTGCACCCAGAACTCGCGGCCACCGCCGCCCAAAGCCTTGTTCATGTCGCCGCACACCACAATGGCCAAAGGAGCCTTGGCTGCCATGCCCGCAAAGGGATTGGCCTTGGCCAGTGCCTTCAGCTGATCTTTGTCAGTAACGACCACAAAGTGCCACGGCTGTTTGTTCATGGCGGTAGGGGCGGCCATTCCCGCGCGAAGCAGTTTCTCCACCTTCTCCGCCTCCACAGGCTTGTTCAAATAGCTTCGCACAGAGGTGCGCGCGGCGATATTGTCAAGCACCGCCTGTTCGGTGTTACGGGGATTCTGCGCCTTGGAAGGGCACACCATTTGCAAAAGCAAGATTATTGCCACAAGATAGAAAATCTGTTTTTTCATCTTCACATGAATTGATTGCTGTTTAAATGTATTTTAAAGACCTATAACACACTATTTCATCGCTTTATCCAAATAGGCCTTCAGCGTCCCCTTGTCGCGCATCTTGAGGAACTGCTCCGTACCTTTGTCCTTGGGAAGCGATTTCTTATACTTCACATAGTAGTCCAGAACGGTGTTCACGCCCGCGAGACATCCTTGCGCCTGGTCGTCATCCTTGTTCTCGATGGCGTACTGCGCCCAGCCGCCAAGGAACAGCAGGAGGAGATTCGCATCCTCAAACTTCATCACATTGGAGTTGATCACCATGTGCACATCAGGGGTGCCCGTAAGCCACCAGAGGGCAAACGCCGACACATCCCGGCGTTGCGCGTCGGTCGGGGAATGGGTTTTCAACCAATCAATGCAATTCATGGCATCCTGCGTATAGTTGGCATACTCGGATTTTTCAATGTCGCCGGGAATTTCCGGGACCACAAACTTCTGCGCGCTCACGCCCTGCGCGAGAAGCATACAGAAAACAACAACTGCGATTTTTTTCATGTCAATTTATTTTTAAATTTATAATTCAAAAATCGAACGAATGCAATTTTGCATGTTTTCGATTTTCATTTTTCATTCTGATTTAACACGGCAAAATTATATAAAAAAACGAACATAACGAATGGCTTTGCAATTTTTCACTTATCTTTGCAGCATCGTTTTTTATTTACATAATCCAAAACATCAGGAAACCGACACAACACGCTATAAAACAATGAAAAAGACCATATTTATCACGGGTGCCACCGGCCTTATGGGATGGGCCGGCCTAACCGAACTTCTGAAACATAACGACCGTTACAACCTCGTTGTGCTGGCCCGTCACAGCAAGAAGAACATCCAGAAACTGGCACCGATAGCCGACAGGATCAAGATTGTCTGGGGCGACCTCACGCGCTACGAGGACGTGCTGGCGGGCGTGACGGGCGCGGACTACGTGCTGCACGTGGGCGGCATGGTGTCGCCCGCCGCCGACTACTACCCGCAAAAGACATTGCGAGTGAACATCGGCGCGGCACAGAACGTGGTGAAGGCCATTCTCGCCCAGCCCAATGCCGACGACATCAAGGCGGTTTATATAGGCTCCGTGGCACAGGTGTCGGACCGGATGCCCCCGCACCACTGGGGACGCGCCGGCGACCCTATCTGCGCCAGCGTCTATGACCACTACGGCATTAGCAAGATCAAGGCCGAATGCATCTTCGCCGAATCAGGATTGAAGCACTGGGTAAGCCTGCGCCAATCCGGCATCCTCTACCCGGGCATCCTCAAGAATTTCGACCCCATCATGTTCCACGTACCCATCACCGGCGTGCTGGAATGGGCCACCTTAGAGGATTCCGGCCGTCTGCTGGCCAACATCTGCGGCGACGATGTGCCCGACGCCTTCTGGAACAACTTCTACAACATCAGCAGCGGCCCCGACTACCGCATGACCAACTACGAGTTCGAGTGCCGCCTGCTGAAAGCCTGTTCCTGCCCGAAACCCGAGAAGATTTTCAACGCCAACTGGTTCGTGCTACGCAACTTCCACGGCCAGTACTATCTCGATGCCGACAAGCTGGAGCAGTATCTGCACTTCCGCGCCAACATCCCCATCGACGAATACTTCAGCCAGTTGGAGGCCTCACTGCCCAAGATTTTCAAGATGGCCCGCATCGTGCCACCCTTCATCATCAAAGCGGCGCTGCGTCCCATGGCCTACAAGAAGAAATGGGGCACCCAATGGTGGATCAAACATAACGACGAAAACCGCATCCGGGCCTACTACGGCTCCATCGAGAAATGGAAGGCCATCCCGGAGTGGAAGGATTGGGATCTCAGCAACCCCAATCACGAAGAGGATGCCATCCGACTGGATCACGGCTACGATGAAAGTAAAGCGTTAGAGAAACTTACGGTAGAGGATTTGCGGAAAGCCGCCGAATTTCGGGGCGGGAAGCTCATTTCCACCCAGTATTCGGGAAATCCGGAAAAACAATTGGAATGGCAGTGCCACAAGGGCCACACCTTCTTCGCATCGCCCAAACTCATCCTGCATGGCGGTCACTGGTGCCCGGAATGCCTGCCCCCGGCTTGGGACTATGACGACCTGTCGGCACACAGCCCGTTTTTCGCCCAGATTTGGAAACACGACCACGAAGGCGAACACAACTACTACGGACCGGAAATTTTCGACGGTTGGGAATAGTCAGCCTACCAACGGCATCCGATACCGACTTTAAACCAAGAATCGAAACCGAAATTCAATTCCGCCATCCCGAAGAACTTTTTGCCCACATTCACCCCGACAGGCGTGACGTTGAAGGCAAACAGAATATTGTTTTCATTGCCTTTCGAAGTCTCCGATTCGGCTTTCGACGAGGTGTTTGTGGTGGTGAATAAAACGCCGCAACCCAAATCCACGCCGGAATAGAGGCGCACCCACGGACGATTAAGATAGGTGAACCGCACACTCGGCATCACAGTCAGGATGACATACTTGTCATCCGACTTGATCTGCGTGTAGGCGGTGTCAGCGTAATGCGTCATCCCGGCCAGGTCCACCGAGGTTTTCACACCCACCTGGCACCATGGTTTTACCTGATAGTAGTAATGCAGTCCATACTCCCCATAAAAATGGAGTCTGGTACGTTCCTTGCCCAAACCGGAGAACATGGCGCTGAATAAACCCACCGTACCGTAAACGGTTCCGCCGATAATGGAATTGGGACCGGCGGTAATACCAATCTCATGGTGCAAGTCGCTGTGGATTCGTACAGGACGCTCTTGGGCGTTCAGGAACGCAGGCATCCACAAAACCAGCAACAGAGCAATTATTTTACTGATTTTCATATTCTTAACATTCGATTTTTATAAACAACAAGCGACTATGCATTCTCGGAACTGTTGTGTCCTTGCGGCAACTGGATAGTCTTGAAGCGTTTCTGGCGCTGCTGCCAGCGTTCCCGCGCATACTGCTGCATATCCGACACCTCATCGCTCTCGTCGATGATCTCAAAACCGAAAACCGTCTCAATGATATCCTCCATGGTGAGGATTCCCTGGAAACAGCCGTACTCGTCAATAATAAGGGCGATTTGTGATTTCTGTTTCAACATGGAGTCCCAAATGTCACTAATTGACTTTTCCTCATTAAAATAGGGAAGATCACGCTTTATTTCACCCAACGTTATATCAAATTTGTCCTCGGCCAGATTCTCCAAGGCATCATCGCGGAGCACGTAACCGGTAATGTATTCCGGGGATTCGGCATAGACAGGAATCCGGGAGAAATGGTCGTACTGGTCGTCAGCGTAATAGTCACGCAGGGTCATGGACTCCGGGGCGATGGCAGCCACCACACGCGGGGTCATCACATCCGAGGCAAGCACGTTATCCAGCTTTATGATGTTCTGGATCACCTTGTTCTCATCCTCCTCGATCACACCTTCCTCTTCGCCCACATTGGCCATTGCGAGCACCTCCTCGCGACTTACCACAGCATCCTGCGGCACTCTTTTGGCAATCATGCCACCGATGCCCTCCACCAGTTTCACCAACGGGTACATCAACACGATGAGTATGCGTATCGTTTTGGCTGTAAAGCCCATGAGGTTCTTCCATCGGGTGGATCCGATGGTCTTTGGGATGATTTCCGAGAAGATCAGAATCAACAAGGTGGTAATGGCGGACACCAAGCCGAACCAATGGCTACCGAACAGAAGAGTGGCCTGCTGGCCCACGCCGGCGGCCCCAATGGTGTTGGCAATCGTATTCAGCGACAGGATGGCCGCCAACGGGCGTTCCGGTTCTGTCTTGTACTTCTTAAACAGAGATGCCGGGCCGAAGCCTTCATCCTCACGCATCATGATATAGGACAAGGGGGTGGACATAAGGGACGACTCCAATGTGGAGCACAAAAAGGATATGCTCATAGCCCCGAACAGGAAAATCAACAGCAATACCATGACGGGTTATTTAACAACAGATTCTATTTCTTTATAAATGAGGTCGATGGCCTCCGGCTGCGCCAGTTCTCGCATATAACGGCCCATCTGCTCGCAACGGGGCGTGTTGGAGGCCAGCTCCATCAGCTCAGGCATCAGTCGCTGACGGGCCTCGCCATCCGGAATCAGAATGGCGGCATCGCGCGTGGAGAGCGCCTTCGCATTATACGTCTGGTGATCCTCCGCTGCATACGGGAACGGGACCAATATCGTGGGTTTGCCCACGATGGTCAGCTCGGCGATAGCCAACGCACCAGCCCGCGACACGATGATGTCGGCCATGCTGTACGCATCGTTCATGTTCTTGATAAACGGCACGATACGGATAAACTCATCCTGTTCCGCCAACAGTTTGGAATCGATGTCGCGGAAGAACTGCTCGCCGGTCTGCCACAAGAGCTGGATGCCCGCCTGCCGGAACTCATCCAAATGGGCGGCCATCGTCTCATTCAACGTGCGGGCGCCAAGACTGCCGCCCACGACCAGCACGGTTTTCCGTTCCGGCACGAAATTGAAATACTGATACGCCTTGGGGTCTTTCGGGGTAATATGAAGTATTTCGGCACGGATGGGGTTGCCGGTCTTCACAATCTTGTCTGCCGGGAAATACTTCTCCAGCCCGTCGTACGCCACGCAGATGCGCTTCGCCTGGGGTGCCAACATCTTATTGGTGACACCGGGATACGAGTTCTGCTCCTGAAGCAGTGTGGGCACGCCTAACTTGTCGGCCATCTTCAAGGCCGGCCCGCTGGCAAAGCCCCCCACCCCGATGGCTATGTCGGGATTGAACTCGCGGATAATACGCTTGGCTTTCCGCATCGCACCCATCAGCACAAAGGGCAGCTTGAGGTTTTTGCCGATGCCTTTCAAGGAGAAATCACGGCTGATGCCGTAAATGCGAAGGCCCTCGATCGGATAGCCTGCCTCGGGCACGCGCTGCATCTCCATCTTGTCGCTGGCCCCGATAAACAGGAACTCGGCATCCGGCTGTTCACTTTTGATCTTATTGGCAATGGCCAAAGCCGGGAAGATATGGCCTCCCGTACCACCGCCACTGATTAAATATCGTTTGCTCATTATATGTATGAAGGTTAATTGTTTTTTTTCTTATACGCGGTCATGGTATTCTGCAGCAGGCAGGCCATTGTCACGGCGCCCACGCCGCCGGGCACGGGGGTGATAGCCTCGCAGAGAGGAGCCACCTCGTCGTATTTGACATCGCCGCACACACGGTATCCAGTGGGTTTGGTCACATCCGGCAGACGGTGTATGCCCACATCGATGACAGTGGCGTTCTTCTTCACGTAGTCGGCGGTGATCATCTCCGGCTGGCCGATGGCCACAATGAGGATGTCGGCCCGGCTGCACACGCGCTTGAGGTTTTTGGTGCGGCTGTGGCAGACGGTCACCGTGGCGTTGGCATCCTTCTGGAGGAGCATCATGGCGAGGGGTTTGCCCACGATGTTGCTGCGCCCCACGACCACGGTATCCTTTCCGGCGATTTCAATGTTGCTGCGGCGCAGGATCTCCATCACAGCGTGCGGGGTGGCCGGCGCGTAGGCGTCACGGCCCAACACCAAATTGCCCATATTCTCCGGATGGAAACAGTCCATATCCTTGCGCGGGTCCACATGCGCGGTGACTTTGTCCATTGAGACCTGCTTGGGCAACGGCATCTGAATGATGTAGCCGTCCACATCCTCGTCACGGTTCAGGAAGTCGATGGTGTCGAGCACATCTTGCTCGCAAACGTCGGCGGGGAACTTGTACGCCGAGACCGTGAAGCCCACGGCCTTGCTCTGTTTCTCAATGCTGTTCACGTAACTCAGCGCACCGCCGTCCTCCCCAGCGATGATAACCGCCAGATGGGGGGCAGGCTTTCCTTGGTCCAACAACGCTTTAACCTCGGTTGCTATTTCTGTTTTTATCGTGGAAGCAATAATCTTTCCATCTAAAATATTTGGCATAAATGTTTGTTAGGTTTGTATGGTTTGTAAGGTTATTTAAAGCTTATAATGTTAAAAGTGGGAAGGGATGAAAAACCAGAGGCCAAAGTTCATTGTCATCGTTCAAAGCTCATCGTTCACAATTCACCCACTATATAACCATTAAGTGTTAATTATTAATTATTAATTGTTAATTGTTAATTGTCACAACGGTCTCCGTCCCGGGGCGTTCATGGCGCGGACCAGGTTTTTGGCTTTGCCGCTGTTCACTAATTTCATCATCTTGCGGGTATCCTCAAACTGTTTCATCAGGCGGTTCACATCTTGGATGTCGCGGCCGCTGCCCCTGGCAATACGTTTGCGGCGGGAGCCGTTGATGATGTCGGGATTGGCGCGTTCCTGCGGGGTCATGGACTGGATGATCACCTCCACGCTCTTGAAGGCATTGTCATCGATATCCATGTCCCTGATCACCTTGCCCATGCCGGGAATCATCGACATGAGGTCCTTCACGTTGCCCATCTTCTTGATTTGTTGGATCTGGTTCATGAAGTCATTGAAGTCGAACTGGTTCTTTGCCAGTTTCTTCTGCAACTTGGCCGCTTCTTCCTGGTCGAACTGGTCCTGAGCTTTTTCCACGAAGGAACGGATGTCGCCCATACCGAGGATACGTTCAGCCAGTCGGTCGGGATGGAATACGCTGAGGGCCTCCATTTTCTCGCCCGTACCGATGAACTTGATAGGTTTGTTGACCACGGCCTTGATGGTCAACGCGGCACCGCCGCGGGTGTCACCGTCCATCTTGGTGAGGATCACGCCGTCGAAGTCCAGCTTGTCGTTGAAAGCCTTGGCGGTGTTCACGGCGTCCTGGCCGGTCATGGCATCCACCACAAAGAGGATCTCATGCGGGTTCACGGCCTCCTTGATGTTGCCGATCTCCGTCATCATCTCCTCATCCACCGCCAGACGGCCGGCAGTATCAACCAGCACCACATCGTAGCCGTATTCCTTGGCGTGTTTCACACCGTTTCTGGCAATCTCCACCGGCTTCTTGCTGTCCGGTTCGGTATATACGGGCACGCCGATCTGCTCGCCCAGCACCTTCAGCTGGTCGATAGCGGCAGGACGATACACGTCGCCAGCCACGAGCAACGGTTTCTTATTACGCTTGGTTTTCAACAGGTTGGCCAATTTCGCCGCGTGGGTCGTCTTACCGGAACCCTGTAAGCCCGACATGAGAATGATAGCCGGATTGGCTTTGATGTTGATATCCACGGCCTCGCGCCCCATCAACTCGATGAGTTCGTCGTAGGTGATCTTCACCATCAGCTGGCTGGGCGAAACGGCTTTCAGCACATTCATACCCAGCGCTTTCTTCTTCACATCGTCGGTGAAGTCCTTGGCAATCTTATAGCTGACATCGGCATCCAGAAGGGCCTTGCGCACCTCTTTCATCGTCTCGGCCACATTGATTTCCGTGATGTAGCCCTGTCCTTTTATTATTTTAAATGCTCTTTCTAATCGGTCGGTTAAACTTTCAAACATTGTAATTATTGATTAAATCATTCAACAACAAACTATCAATCTTCCAACAAAACATCAACTTCATTTTTCAATAGAGGAAGATGTTTTATCACAATTGACCAAATAATCTCATTAGACACTTTATCATAACCATGAATCACATAGTTCCTTGTGTCAACAATTCTTCTTGCATTGGTTATCTTGAGGTCAGGATCCATTTTTGATAGACGGTTAACCGCTTCTCCTATAATCTCTATTTGCCTCTCAACCGCTTTTTGCAACATGTCATTCTTCTCATATTCCGAAAAGATCTTCTTACCCTCTTCGAAATATCCCTCTACACTACATATTGCATTCTGTATATCAAACAAATACTTTTTCTTAACATCATCCATAAATTCGCGTTTTAGTTCGCTCAATCGCCTTAATAAAGAAAGGGTTTGAAAGAGAACTTTCCATCACCAAGTCTATATCTCTCCCCAAAAGTTTGGACAATTTGTCTTTGAAATCAAAATAGTTGTCCGCATAATCAAGAAGCGGCACTTCATCCGTAAACGAAACCAGGAAGTCAATGTCGCTCTTGTCTGAAAACCTGTCCGTCAACACACTACCAAAAGCGAACAAATCCTTTACCTTGTATACGTTACACAGGTTCCTTACGGCATGGATCCGGTTTTTCAACAATTCGTTCATAGTAATATTTTTCTACAACAGGTATAAATTTTCCAAGTTATATTTCACGGGTGCAAAGATACTCATTTCTCGGACACAAAAAACATCTTATTCAATTTTCATTACAACAACAATCTTCCAGGCGTTTTGATTTTTCCATTTGAAAATAAAATCATATTTTTGCAACGTCATTCAAAAAAACGAGATTATGATATTAACTACCACACCCACCATTGAAGGCAAACAGATTTGCAACTATCACGGCGTCGTGTTCGGGGAGGTCATCACCGGCGTCAATTTCGTAAAGGATTTCTTCGCGGGAGTCCGCAACATCGTGGGCGGTCGCTCCAGTTCCTACGAGGACGAGCTGATGAAGGCCCGCGACAATGCCTTGCATGAACTGGAACAGCGTGCAATGGAAAAGGGCGCCAATGCCGTGGTCGGCATCGACATTGACTATGAAGTGCTGGGCCAGAACAACGGCATGCTGATGGTCACTGCGTCAGGCACAGCCGTGACGGTGGTATAAACAGAATGCAACGGCTGGGCGCAAAGCGCCATCACAATGTTCAATCATCTATTTTGAAAGAGACCGGCACCTGATAGAAACAACGTACCGGCTTTCCCATGTTTTTGCCCGGTGTCCACCTCGGCATTGACATTACTCCACGCAACGCTTCCACATCGCAATCGGGGAAAAGCGGGACCTTCACCTTTCCGTTGGTCAGCCGGCCATCCTTTTCCACCACAAACTCAACCAGCACGGTGCCCGTGATACGATTTTCCTTTGCCACCAGGGGGTATTTGATTTCACGTTGGAGATATGCATACAAAGAATCCTGACCGCCGGGGAACATCGGCATTTCTTCCGTAAAATATACCGGTGGCGCGGCACATTGGGACAAGTTTGGAACATCTTGTGCCCATCCGGCAAAACCATACAATATGATTGCCAGAAAGAATATGACTTTTACAATTGGTTTCATCATTTTTTTGCAAAAAAACAAAATAATCTACAAATACCAAACAGGCAAAAAAATTTTTCTATCTTTGCGTTCCTATTTTAACATCATTTATAATGAAAAGAGGTAAACGGACTTGTGAGTTTTTGAAGGAGGTGCGTCAGCGTGTGGCACGGGAGAACGACATCCCGCTGGAAACACGTGAATGTACCCACAAGGGCGATTGCCGCGGCACATGTTCCTACTGCGAGGCCGAGGTCCGCTATCTCGAACAGGAACTTTCCAAACGCCGCAGCCTCGGGAAGGCCGTGACGGTGGCAGGCATTGCTGTCTCCTCCATGATGATGGGCGGCTGCCACAGTTCGAGCCCTAAACTCCAAGAAACAGTGGAAATGCCGGAATCGACCACAGATATTGAGAAAATACATGATTCCAGTGAAGCAACGGAGCAAAAAGATTCAATACCCCACCCTGGCCAAATCGAAACGTATGAACTTGATGGCTTCGTAGAAGGCATTGACGAGGTCACGGAAACTAAATCGAATTGCCCCGGGCCAAAGGATACTACTTATAAAGATGTTTTAGATGGCGACATTGCATTGTGGGAAGAACCCGACGGGATAATCATAGATGATTCTGATGATTGGGAAAGAAACGAGTGGCATTCCTCCGTTGGCGTGCCGACACAATGGCTTAAATCCCGGTTGGCCACCCCGCTGGACTTTCTCCGCAACCCAAAATACGACAACACCTACATCGTACTCATCATCAATAATAACGGCGAAGTAAAGGAGGTGGTATTTCAGTCAAAGAACGTGTTGTCATCCGCCCAGGAGCGGGCATTCCAGGAGGAAGCCACACGGATTCTGAAAACGATGCCGAAATGGGAAGGAGGCAACACGGCCGCCAGTTACGAGATTCCCATCCGCGACTTGCGCTAAATTCCAAACGCACACATCCGATTCCTTTTCCGGAAACATTGGTCTGGAAATGTGTGCGACAGGCAAACATAAACAACGAAATCCTCAATTTTGCATCCGCAATGACAATTTTTCGATTTTTTTACTAATTTTGCAGCCTCATTAAATCCAAGACACAGATTCAACAAATAAACATAAAACTATGTACACCAATTTCCAACAACATCTTCAGAAGGAACTGGCCGACATCAAGGAAGCCGGCTTGTACAAGAACGAACGCATCATTGCCTCTCCGCAAAGCGGTGAGATCACGCTGCAGGACGGCAGCAAGGTGCTGAACTTCTGCGCCAACAACTATCTGGGCCTCGCCAACGACGCGCGCCTGATCGCCGCTGCCAAGGAAGCCCTCGACACCCACGGCTACGGCATGGCCTCCGTGCGTTTCATCTGCGGCTGCTCCGACCTGCACAAGGCCCTGGAGAAGAAGATCGCCGAGTTCTTCGGCACTGAGGACACCATCCTCTACGCCGCCTGCTTCGATGCCAACGGCGGCGTCTTCGAGCCTCTGCTCACCGATCAGGACGCCATCATCTCCGACGCCCTCAACCACGCCTCCATCATCGACGGCGTGCGCCTCTGCAAGGCTGTGCGCTATCGCTACAAAAACGCCGACATGGCCGACCTTGAGGAGCAACTGAAAGCCGCACAGGCCCAGCGTTTCCGCATCATCGTCACCGATGGCGTGTTCAGCATGGACGGCAACGTGTGCCCGTTGGATAAGATTTACGAACTGGCCCAGAAATACGACGCCATGGTTATGGTTGACGAAAGCCACTCCGCCGGCGTGGTGGGCAACACCGGCCGCGGCGTGACCGAGCGCTACAACCTGCGCGGCAAGATCGAGATCCTCACCGGCACGCTGGGCAAGGCATTCGGCGGCGCCATCGGCGGTTTCACCACCGGCAAAAAGGAAATCATCGACATGCTCCGTCAACGTTCCCGTCCGTACCTGTTCTCCAACTCCATCCCGCCGATGGTGGCTGCAGCAGGCTGCAAGATGGTCGATATCATGTCCGAAACCAACGAACTGCAAGACAAGCTGCACAGCAACACCGAATATTTCGTGGCCAAGATGAAAGCCGCCGGCTTCGACATCAAACCGACCGAATCCGCCATCTGCGCCGTGATGCTGTATGACGCCAAACTGTCACAAGTGATGGCCGCCAAACTGCAGGAGGAAGGCATCTACGTCACCGGTTTCTACTATCCTGTGGTTCCGAAAGACCAAGCCCGTATCCGCGTGCAGATTTCCGCCGCCCACGAACCCGAGCACCTCGACAAGTGCATCGCCGCCTTCACCAAGATCGGCAAGGAACTGGGCGTCATAAAATAGAACAATCAAATTTAACCCATTTATTAACTTAAACCCTTATCAAAAATGAAAAAACTCGCTTTATTAGCAATCGTTTGCTGTGCCATGGTTTTCACCAGTTGCCACAGAGACCAACACACTTATTACACTGAGGTCAGTTATTCCCAACCTGAAACATCCGCAGATGTTATCAGCCTCAAAGCCGTGCTGAAAACCATCAGCCTGTTCTGGGTAGGCGACTTCACTTTCACAGGCAACGACGAAAGCTACACGGATGTTTTGGCCAAGACCAAATTCCTCGAGTCCAAAACCGCTATTTGGGCACATGGTGGCGAACTGAAAGAATATTTGAACGACGGAAACTATTTCTATTACAGACTTTACAGAAAAAGCGACAACGCTTTGCTGGAATCCACAAAATACTATGTGGATGAAGACGGCAAATTCGCTTTAACGGATGAAGTCGATAATGTGCAAGATTAATAACCGTTATGCTTTGACAAAAAAAGCCGCTCAATTGAGCGGCTTTTTTGTTTTCCAAACGAAATGCTGTTACCTCATTCTTTTAGCATTCGTGGTGTCCGTAGAAACCACTTTGGCGCCGACAAACTCAATCTGCCAATCGGGAACCGTATCCACCACTGCCGTATCAATGTGGAAGTAGAACGTTGTGTTTACAGTAGAATTCGTGAATTCAGACGTGACATCCACGCTTTTGACCGGCATCATACCATCCGACACACACGGATTGGGGGTGAAACGGTCAAGCAGAATGCTGGCCACGAGGTCGAAATCCTCACAAGTAGTTTCAAAATGTCCTGTGGAAGTTTTAGATGGGGAGCATATATAGCATGATGCCGTCCTCATCCAGCGGGTTGGAGAAACACTCCAGGTCGCCGGTGGCAATCTGAGTGCCATTCATCGTGAACTCACCTCTGTATTTGCCTTCGTATTGGGTATTGTTGTTACGTTGGAAACAGCTGCCCAAGCTGATAGTCAACACCATAAAGACGGTAATGATTTTTGTCACAACTTATGATTTTAACTGTTAATTAATTCGGGTGCAAATGAAGTAAAATATAACATACGGATAACTGAAATTTATTTTCTCTTTTTTCATTCTTAAACCCTAAAACAGAATCGCGAAAAATTGTGTACTTTTGCAGCCTATAAAAAAAGCAATGCAATGAACATCGTAAAACCATCCATACCCAAAGGAACGCGGGATTTCACGCCGGCGGAGATGATGCGCCGCAACTACATTTTCGACACTATCCGCTCCGTATTTTACAAGCACGCCTATCTACCGATTGAGACTCCTTCCATGGAGAATCTCTCCACCCTGATGGGCAAATATGGCGAGGAGGGCGACCGTCTGCTCTTCAAAATCCTCAATTCGGGCGATTTCACCCAAGGCATTGACTTCCAGGACAGCAGCATGTCGGTCAACAAGTTGGCCACCAAGCTGTGCGAGAAAGGACTGCGCTACGACCTGACGGTACCGTTCGCACGTTTCGTGGTGCAGCACCAGAACGACATCACATTCCCCTTCAAGCGCTACCAGATGCAGCCCGTGTGGCGCGCCGACCGTCCGCAGAAGGGCCGCTATCGCGAGTTTTACCAGTGCGACGCCGACATCATCGGCAGCACTTCCCTGCTCAACGAAGCCGAACTGGTGGAGATCACGGATGAGATTTTCCGTAAATTCGGCATTGCCGTCACGATGAAAATCAACAACCGAAAGATCCTCTCCGGCATCGCGGAGGTAATCGGGGCTGCCGACAAGGTCACGGACCTTTGCACGGCGATGGACAAGTTGGACAAGATCGGACAGGAGGCTGTCTGTGCCGAGATGGCGGAGCGCGGTCTCACCCCTGACGCCATCGGGAAGCTACAACCCGTCTTCTGCCTCGGCGGGCAGACCAACGGCGAAAAACTCGAGTGTTTGAAGACATTGCTCGCCACCAGCGAAATAGGACAGAAAGGTCTTGAAGAGCTCACCACCGTACTGGACTACGTGGCGGAGATGGGCATCACCACCGATTTGGAGATTGACATCACCCTGGCCCGCGGCCTGAACTACTACACCGGCGCCATCTTCGAGGTGAAGGCCAAGGACGCCTCCATCGGCAGCATCTCCGGCGGCGGACGCTACGACAATCTCACCGGCATCTTCGGGCTGAAGAACATGTCGGGCGTGGGCATCTCCTATGGAGCGGAACGCATCTACGACGTGCTCAACGAGTTAGGTCTCTTCCCGGATGAGATCCTGAATCCAGTCAAAGCCTTGTTCGTCAATTTCGGGAAAGAGGATGAGAAATACGCCCTCGCCGCCCTGCGCGCCGTGCGCGAGGCTGGCATCGCGGCAGAAATCTACCCCGACAGCGTCAAGATGGGCAAGCAGATGTCATACGCCAACGCCAAACACATCCCCTTCGTGGTCTTGGCGGGTGAGAACGAACGCACAAGCCACACCTTCACCTGCAAGAACATGACTGTCGGCGAGCAAGAGACCTGCACACTGCCGGAACTCATTGAGTTACTGACCACTTAACATAGTACCGACATCGAAAAATAGACCATCATGGGAACACCCACCCTCCGACAACGCATCAACAGGGCCATCCGCAAGGCATGGGTCTCCCTCCGGCAATACACCCAGCTGCGCGAAGACACTGACTACGAAGCCACCTTCGACTCCATCTCCAAGAGTGTGGTTTTCCGGGGAGTGAACGTCTGGGTTCTCTTCTTCGCCATCATCGTGGCATCGGTAGGACTTAATGTCAACTCCACGGCCGTCATCATCGGCGCGATGTTGATATCACCGCTCATGGGGCCTATCACGGGCATTGGCTTTGCCGTGGGCACCTTTGACGAGCAATTGTTGAGGAAATCTCTCAAAAACCTGGCGTTCATGGTGTTCATCAGTTTGGTGGCCTCCACGCTCTACTTCCTCATCTCGCCCATCAACGATGCGCGCTCCGAGCTTCTGGCCCGTACGCAGCCCACCATCTTCGACGTCTTCATCGCCTTCTTCGGCGGATTGGCCGGCATTGTGGCCTCCAGCCGGAAGTCGCAGTCCATCACCGTCATCTCCGGCGTGGCCATCGCCACCGCCCTCATGCCACCCCTGTGCACGGCGGGCTTTGGCATTGCAACAGGACAAATATGGTATTTCCTCGGAGCCTTCTATCTTTTCTTCATAAACTCCTTCTTTATCGCCTTGGCCACCTTCCTTGTCGTGCGCCTGCTCCGTTTCCCCGAGGCCCAATACGTGGATGAGCGTCGGCACCGCAAAGTGAAGCGTTTTATCACCGTCCTCACCATCCTCGTCCTTATCCCCAGCATCTACTTGGCCACCGACGTGGTGCAAGAGGCGGCATTCAACACCCAAAGCATCAAATTCGTGAAGGATCTGCGCTCCAGCGAGCTGTTCCAGAACACCCAGATCATCGATGCGGAACGCGATTACCATCATCGGAGTCAAAGCGTCACCCTTTCCTTGGTAGGCAAACCCATCAGCAACGAACAAATCGCCAAACTTCAAGATGAGCTCCACACCCAATATGGCCTTAAAAAGGCCAATCTCATTATCAAACAGACAGGTGAAACCATCGACATCACCCAACAGAATGAGATCATCGAGGATATCTTGAACAAAAAGGATGCCACTATTGCGAAACAGGATTCCACCATCACAGAGTTGCGGTCCAAAATCAACGCCATCCAAAATGCCGAGACGCTCTCGCAGCAGTTAGCAGAGGAGATATACACCCAATATCCGGCCGTGCAGGAGTTTGCCGTGACCGACATGGTGCAATACAACACCAGATCCTTGGAGTCCAAGACGGTAGCGGTCGTGTATCTGCAATGGGACAACAGTCGCCATCAGGCAGATGAACAGAAACTGGTTAAATGGCTCAAAGTACGCATGGGCGTTGACGAGCTCAAAGTGATTCACTAATCCACCAATGTCCCCTTCCGTATGATTCCCGGCAAGCACTTTCTTCCCATCACCAAAAAAGAGCTCGACTACCTCGGATGGGATTATGTGGATGTCATCCTCGTGAGCGGGGACGCGTACGTTGATCACCCTTCTTTTGCCGCCGCTGTCATCGGGCGCACGTTAGAGCGCGAGGGACTGCGTGTGGCCATCTTACCCCAGCCCAACTGGAAAGATGATTTGCGGGATTTCAAGAAGTTAGGAAAACCACGGCTCTTTTTCGGGGTAACCTCCGGCAACATGGATTCCATGGTGAACCATTACACAGCAAACAAGCGACTGCGCAGCGACGATGCCTACACAGCCGGTGGCAAGGCTGGCTTCCGACCCGACTACGCCACCACCGTTTACAGCCGCATCCTCAAGAAGTTGTTCCCGGACGTGCCCGTCGTCATCGGGGGCATAGAGGCCTCCATGCGCCGTCTCTCGCATTACGACTACTGGAGCGACACCCTCAAGCCCTCCATCCTGATCGAGAGTGGCGCCGACGTGCTGGTCTATGGCATGGGCGAACGTCCCGTCAGAGCCTTGGCCAAGCTGTTCCAGCAATCCGACTGGCGAAATCATCTACCTGAACACCAACAGATTGCCTACCTTGACACCGACATCCAAAAATATGCCGACGAAAAGCCCATCCTTCTGCACAGCTATCAAGAAGAGCTGAAGGACAAACGGCGTTATGGGGAGAATTTTGTATTATTTGAAACCGAATCCAACAAACGGGAACAGCGGACCATTATCCAACCCTATGAGTATAGTAAATATGTTGTTGTGCGCCCGCCATACCCTGTTGCCACCGAAGCGGAGATGGACAGTTTTGCCCTCTTCGACCGGATGATGAACCTGCCGCATCCCAAATATCTGAAGCGTGGCGATGTGCCCGCCTTCGAGATGATCAAGAATTCCATCACCTTGCACCGGGGATGCTTCGGAGGGTGCAGTTTCTGCGCCATCGCCGCACACCAGGGCAAACAGATTGCCTCCCGATCCAACGAATCCATTTTGGCCGAAGTCAAGGACTTGGTCTCCAGGCCCTATTTCAAGGGACACATCAGCGATTTGGGTGGACCCTCCGCCAACATGTTCCGTATGCATGGTCGGGATTTGAGCCTCTGTCGCAAATGTCCGCGACCATCCTGCCTCACGCCCAAAATCTGTCCTAATCTTCTGCTGGATCATCATCCCCTCATCGCATTATACGAAAAAGTACGCCAAATGGAAGGCGTAAAGCACGTCACCATCGGCAGCGGCATCCGCTACGAAATGTTGCTAAACCACGACACGCACGAAAACGAGCGCAACGGCCAACGCAAATATCTGCATGAAATTGTGAAGCATCATGTATCAGGGCGACTGAAAGTGGCACCCGAGCATACGGACCCCGATGTGCTGAAACTGATGCGCAAACCCGATTTCGAGCACTTTTTAGAGTTTTTAAGACTTTTTAACGAAGAAAACTGGCGTTGCGGCAAAAACCAGCAACTCATCCCTTACCTTATCGGCTCGCATCCCGGTTGTACTGTGGAGAAAATGGCGGCCTTGAGCCGCATCACGCGCAGATGCCATCTCCTCACCGACCAAGTGCAGGATTTCACCCCCACCCCGATGACCTTTGCCACCGCCATGTACTATCTGGAATACAACCCTTATTCAGGGGGAAAAGTGCATGTAGCAAAAAGCCTGGCAGAGCGGAAAAAGCAGCATGACTACTTCTTTGCCAAGCCAGGCAGATGATAAGGGAATAACCGACAATTGTTAATTGTTTACAGCACCGTTATCGTGCTCTTGATCACTTTGGAAACGCCGTCCAGATCTTTGTATTTCAATATATACGGGTACACTTGGTTGTATTCCACGGGCTTGTCGGTGTTGCCCTTCGTGCCGCACCACTTCAAATCCTTCGGGTCGCCCTTGAAGCTGTATATCAACTCGCCCGTGCGCGTGAACACCGTGAACTCCACGTACTTGATCAGTTTCCACTGAGGCACCGTGAAGCAGTCGTTGAGTGGATCGCCCGGAGACTTCCCGCCACGGTCCGACGGTGTGATGGCGTTCACCAGATTCACAAACGGCTTGCACGTCGGAATCACAATCGAGCCGCTCGCCTTGCATCCGCTGTTCTTATCCGTCACCGTCACCGAGTAGGTGCCTGCACGGTCTATCTCCAACAGGCTGTCCGTGGAACCCGTGCTCCATTCCCAGTTGTAACCCGGCCCCTCCTTGTCCGTCTCCAGCGTCGTCTCGAAATCATCGCAGTAATCCTTCTGGCTGGTCACGTTCACCTTCGGTTTCTCGATCAGAAGAAGCATTTTCACCGTGCTGTCGCAACCGTTCCATGCAGAATCTCGGAACACCACGGGCACTATCTGATGGTCGTACTCCCACGTGTAGGTCGAATCCGCAATCCTCCTCTGGTATTTCCCGTTCACCATCGAG